>Ga0070746_10001488_pt1 | contig 13957 bp, 22 predicted proteins | sample VirMetDEL_Mar_21_FD_77016 | JGI IMG/M metagenome (GOLD analysis project Ga0070746, IMG submission 77016) | Aqueous microbial communities from the Delaware River and Bay under freshwater to marine salinity gradient to study organic matter... | ecosystem: Environmental > Aquatic > Marine >... | reverse complement strand
TCAATAACTAAAAGATCCGCACCACGACCTGTGATTGCACCACCTACACCAGCGGCAAAGAACTCACCCTCTTGATTACTTGTCCATCTACCAGCCGATTTGTTATCTGCTTGTAGTTTCAATTCTGGGAACACATGTTGATATTCTTCGCTGTCTATTATGTTTCTTACTTTACGACCAAAACGCACAGCTAACTCAGCGGTGTGTGTGGTTTGTATAATTTTTAAATCACCTCTGCGGCCCATCATCCAAGCTGGAAAAAATGTTGAGGCAAACTCTGATTTTGAGTGTCTTGGTGGTAAACATACGATTAGTCGTTTCAATTTACCATCGGCAATCCTGTTAAATTTATCAGCAATGATTTTATGGTGCCTGCCCTCAATAAACTCTGGCCACATGTGTTTAACAAAAGAAATAAAATCTGCTTGGCAAGAGTCTTGTACTTCTAACTGATCGTAACGATTTAATAAAGCTACAGCTTCGGCTTTATCTTGCTCCGATAAAATATCAAAATCTTTGAAAGAAACCTCGTTCATAAGCGAGCTGGGCAGTTAGGTAGTGACGTAAAAAACCACCCAACTCTAAGCGTAAAACGCCTATGGGTAGTATTACATATACTTAAACTTCGTGCCATTGTTCGTTTTGGAAAAGCAGCGACTCAGCTTCTCTACGACGTATTAATCCTTGTAGAGTCTTACCGCCAGCTTTATTCCACCTGCGCATTTGTGCTGGCACTTCACTCTTTTTGTTATCGTTCAAAACCTTGAGCATAGTACTAGAATTTAAGTTTGAAGGGCCTAAATTAAATGTCCAAGAAACTAAGGCATCAAACTCGTATTGTTCAAGCGGCACTTCAACTGCTTTATTAACAGCCTCCTCAAAAACAGCTACGTCTTCTAGCAATAACGCATCGGCTCTTTGTTGTGATATTTCCATGCCCTCTTCTACACCGCTGGTTGAACCATAGCCTATTGTCCAAACGCCAGCAGCACATTGATAGCTTTCTAATTTACAGCCTTCAAATTTTTTAATTAAAGATAAACCTTCTTGTGATATTTCCATTTTATTATCCCCACTTTTTAGTTTTTTTACCGCCATCATAATCGACAGCAAGTTTTTCATTTTTGAGCAATTTAGCGATATTACCTTTTTTACAAAATACATCGCCTAATACTCTGCCATATTTATCTGTTCCATAAGATTTTATTGTTAAATCTCCAACTAACCATTCTTTTAGTTTTTGTTTTGCTAATAATCCAAGCTCTTTTTCTTTAGCTCTCTCTGGATATTTCTTTATGTTAATTCTACTTTCTGGTGTGTCAATACCAGCGATTCTCACAGCTTTGTTGTGAAGTTGCACTGAGAAGCCTAGATCTATAGTTTGTAAACGAATTGTATCTCCATCGGTTACAGATTTTAATTTGCATTTGTAAACAAAAGCATCTGGTGTTTTACTCATTGCTTCCTCCCTCTGTAGTCACTTTTCTATAATAAACAACGACGTCTTTGAGTTCGGATATGTAGCGTTTTATTTCTTGCATGTTGTAAGCCATAACCTCGTAATCTGGAACAGTCATGGCTAAAAACACTAACTCACCCTCTTGTTCTTCTATAACAGCAAATTGTTCCTCAAAATTTTCTGGTGTTATAGTAAGCCATCTGACCTCTTTAAGATCAATTTCTCTAGGCATGACTGGTTGTACAATGGTTCTTTCCATTGGTTTTGCAGTTACCTCTATTTGTTTAGTTGGTATTAGGCTGCAACTGCAAGCCATCATCGAGATCATCAACAGTAACGCTGATTTTTTCGATGTCCTCCATAATGTGTTTTGTTCCATTGTTAATTTTCCTCTGCATTTCTACAGGATCGCCAATAATTTTAGCACTTAACTGGTAGTTTCTTATAAATTCAGAATATCTATTCAGTTCTCTTTGGGCAGCTTGGCTTTTCATAGATAGCTCATTCATTTGTGTCGTTTGCAATTCAAAATCATTTTGCAATGTTTTTAATGCTTCTTCTTGCGTAGCGATAGCTCCCTCTAAAGCTAAGTTGTTGGCTTTTAATGTCGTGTTTTCGTTATATAACCAATAACAGGCCATACCTAAAACTAAAATAATACCTACAAAAACTTGTTGCACTATATGTCCTCAATAATATAGTTCAGACCAGATGAGCTTCTATACTCAATTAATTTATCGTTCTCATCTCTGAACTTTAGGTGCTTTTCTTTTTGCACTAAAATTTTTTTTGATGTGTAAGTTTTATCATCTGAGTCACCATATTCCTTATTAAACGAAACAGTAATTTTGTACCTGTTTTGAAATAAAGATATAAACCATTTAACAAATTTTTTTAAACTGTCCATATCTCTAATTTGTCTTTTTTACCCTTTACGCTAATAGGTTTTAGTAATTTTAATACAAGTTTACAATTTTTTGCAGTCTTGTGTCCAATCAATATATCTTCTCCGACTTCTTTTGTTGCACTTTCAAGTCTGGCTGCTGTATTGACAGGATCGCCAATAGCAGAATAGTCAAACCGAGTATCGCTACCCATATTACCAATTACGGCATACCCAGACTGACAACCTACGCCTACTTGGACTGGAGTAGTAAGTGTTTTATTAAGTTCAGCTATACCCTCTTGTATATCTATTGCAGCTTGGACTGCTTTTGTTTCATGGTCTTCTAAATCTAAGGGCGCTCCAAAAATAAACATCCCTGCATCCCCGATAAATTTATCTGTCATACCTCCAAGTTTTTGCACAGCATTTACCTGGACAGTTAAGGTTTGATTCATTATATCGGTCACTTCTTCTGGCGATAATTTTTCACTCAAAGCAGTAAAGCCACGAAGATCTGTAAAAAGATAAGTGCAATATTTTTTCTCGCCTCCAAGTTTTAATAAGTCTGGATTGTCTTGCAGCTGTTTAACTTGTCGTGGATCTAAATAATGTTCAAATTGTTTTTTAATTTCTAAACGCAATTTGTATTGTTCTCGGAAGCGCATATAGAAAACTACGCCACTCATGACCATTTCTGATACAAAAGTCCAAGAAAAGTCCAATAAAATGCCGTTTTTAATGCTAAAAACTCCTAAGACTCCCGTAGAGGCAACAAAAATTGCTCCCAAGGCCAAACCCTTAGTCATGTTGAGATATGCAAGTACCAGCGAAATGGTAAGCACAAAAATCGTGAAAATCAAAATTTCGGCTGCAATCGCCCAATCGGGAATATAAGGTGAGTTTTCTAACAAAATTGACTCAGATAATGCAGCTTGAATTTTGTGTGGCTCAAGTAATCCAACTGGCGTTGCAACTTGTGGCATGATTCCTGCGGCATCTACTCCTACAAAAACATATTTGCCGCTGACATCCATTTCTTTTAATGTGGTTTCTGGTGTTTTTACCCAGGACACCCATTTTCTACCCAAGCGGTCTACATCAACAGGTGGTAAACCTTGCACAGTAATTTGTTGTATTCCATTTTCGTCGCCTTTAATTATGTAGGTTTTTGCTCCTACTATCATTTTCAACACTTCGGTTCCGAAACTCGGTACAAAACCATCTGGTGTTTGATACAACAAAGGTATGCGTCTTACCAGATTATCCACCTCTGTTGGAGCCGAGGAAATACCTTGGGGGAGAGATTGTAGTATTTGTGTATTTTCTACGACTCCAGAGGCAGATATACCAGATATATTGTCACCGAGCAAAACAGTGCCCGTAGTCGGTGGGTACTTACCATTGTTATATTCATATATAGATAAAACAGATGGGCCATAGCTTAGTGCTTCTAAAAAAACTTCATCGCCACCAAAACGATCGGGTTGTGGAAAGCTAACTACCCAACCAACACCAAGCGCACCTGCATTTAATAAATCTACATGTATTTGTGCTAAACGACTTCTGGGTATAGGCCAACCACCCTCTTTTTCTATGTCTTCTTCGCTGATACTTAAAATTACAAAGTTGCCACTTGGTTGTTGTTCTTCTACAAAAGCATCAAATATTTGTAATTTTAGGATCTGTAAAGGATATAACTGAAACAACAGTGGCAGTAACAGTATTATAAATGTGGTGAATATAACTTTCTTCATCAAGAACCTTGCCTTATTGTTATGCTTGAGTTGCCTGTACCATTGATTTGCACAACCTTAGATACGCCGTCTTGTATAAAAATTACTGTGTAAGACTGATCGCCATTCACAAGAACCTGGGCACTTTGATTGACTGTACGAATTAGTTTTACTTGGCTGCCTTGAATTAGTGTGGTTATTTGAGTATCTCTGTCTTGACCTACAGCTGTGCCTGCTATATTTATACCAGCAACAAAATTAGTAAGCTGGTCTTCTTCTTCCTCCGTATCTAAATCATCAATAACATCTAACAAATCCTCAAGAAAATTTACATCTAATAGGTCAATATCAAGCTCTGTAAAATCAAAGTCCGGATCTTCTTCTAATAAATCCTCTGCTAATAAATCCACATCTAAGTCTGTAAAATCTAAGTAATCAGCGGTTTGTGTCTGCTGTACTTCCTCTTCTGATATTTCTTGTTTTGGCGGTGAAACAATAAGCAGATTATCTATAAACTCTAATGATATATCCAAAGTAACAGGTTTAGATGGTGTGCTTTCAAACACAGTTGTAGTGGTGGCTTGGTAGGGTTTGTTTAGTACAACCTGCCCTGCTGCGGTCGTTACTAATATTTCGCCACTAGCGTCGCCAAACTGATCGGGCAAAAGAATTATCAAACTTTCGCCAAGCTCGTTTACTGTGGCTGTGAAATCCGTGCCTCTCACAAAAATCTGTGAAGTCGGCGTAGATAGAGTTATATTTTTTTTATTAAGTTTATTTACATTGCCAGATATAAAACGAATAGTACCGCTGGCAAATTGCAAAGCCATTTCTGATTTATCCGGGTTTGGATCAAAAACATATTTATCAATCAGTAGTTGTGAGTGCTCGGTTAGCTTTACTGTACTGTCATCAAGAAAAGTTATAGCTACACGACCAGCTCGTGTTTGCACCTCATCGTTTGAGGCAATATCAAAATCTAATTCAGCTGGATATGCCTGGCCTCTTACTACCTGCCCATAACCTTTTAATTCTGTAATATCACCGATACTAGCAACTTGTGCTTGTACCGCCGTCGCTTTGAACGACGCAGATATTAGAATTAGAAGTGTTAGATATAATTTTAAGCCAGTCACGAGCTAAAGTAGATGTTTGATCTATGTTAAAAGTATTACCGCTACCATCGAGGTCAAGGTAAAAATATCCAGCGTCGCTTGAGCTTGCGCCATAGCCACTACCAGTAAAGTTTACTGTGTTCGTTGATCCGTTGATGTCCATATAATTTGTTGCATATTCGTAATCAATATCAAAATCAAGATCGTTGCTGTCGCCAGTAATAATCCAATCCAAGTCCAGATAACTTGCATCATCATCTTCGCCTATTTTTATGTCAGCAGTGTTGCTTGAGCCTGTAACATCGATGTTTAAATTTACATAGTCTGTTGAACTAAGACCTGTTGAGTTCATCAATAAGTCCCAAACATTGCTGTCGCCATCAAACTCAAAAAAACCTGTAAAGTTACCGCCGTCTATAGCATCTGATCTAAAAATATTACTAGATCCTATTTGGTTAATGTCTAGCACCATAGTAGCTCCGTCTAAATCCAAAGCAGTCATAGAGCCAGAGGAAGCCGAAGTTCCACCAATAAGGTTGGTAGATCCTAGCTGTTCGAGATCAATAGAAGCATTAGAGCCGCTTTGATCTACATAAATTTCATTATCAGCTAATAAGGTAGCTGAGAATAAAAAAATAAATAAATATCTCATTAGTTCTCCGTAAAAGTCCAAAAACCTAACTCACTACCTTGGTTTATAATATCAACGATACCAATTTCTATAGCGCTTTGCAAAGCGATAGACTTACTTTCGTTCATGGCATTTCCGGACTCATACTCAACTAATTCAAGACCATCTGCTATATATCTAAAATAATCTTTAGATATTCCTACTGATAAAATTGTTTTGGTTGTTAAATTTTCAAGTAGTATTTCACCTGTGCTGACTGAAACAACTCTTATAGAAACCAGCACAGTATCTTCTCGATATTGCTTGCTTGCGCCAATACCTAAGTATCTTGCACCAATACCACCTGTAAGCAGATTAGTATTATAGTCTACTATGCCACCCTCTATGATAAGGCCAGCAAATAACAATGGAAGCTGGTCATTTCTTTCATCAAACTTTTCACGAGTGGATCTAATTATCTGCCTTTCTTTTGTAATGTGGTCTATACCGCCACGCTCAACTACACGAAAGAAGCCAGATTGTTTCAGTGCTCTTATTAAGTATGTTTCTGGCGCTTGCGTCATTGCAGTAGAAAAATTAGCATAACCATCTACACTTTTTCTTTGCCCGGTATAGTCACTAAACTTGTAAACAGCTACCACAGGTTTTTGTTTTGGAGCAGGAACCTCTAGTATTTCTTTTGTAATCGGACGATTTATAAAGGCTGATTTAGAAAAACACTTGCGCTCACCAATAATAGTTACTAGGTCTTTGTAGTCTTGGTCTGGGTTTTTTAAGCAGGGTGAGACATACTTTTGATGCGTCGTACAACTAACTACCAAAGCCAAAGTCGCCAATAGGAATAGTGATTTCGGTAGTGCTTTCATCTAAAGTATTATAAATGGTTAATGTTATATATGTCCCATCGGAGGTCCAACTTATTATGTTGTCAAATAAAGTAAAGGATCCAGAGGTTGCTGGATTTTCACCAAACAGCTGTTCAACTAATTGACGTGACAACTGAGCGAAAATTCTGGATTCAAAATTACGAATGAATCTAGCCAACGTCGTGTTTTCTTCCTCACGTTTTGCTGCCTCTTTTAAGGCTTTAATTTCTGCCTCTAAGGCCTCACGCCTGGTAAATTCTTGATTCTCAATAGTTAAATAATGAGCCGAAGTTCCGACACCGCTGAAAGAGGGGGATTTGAAGCCGAATTTAATTTCATCTCCAAATATAAAAGGTGTGAATAATAAGATATAACTACTTATTATTTTTATGAGAGGATTTTTGAATATTACTTTTTTCATTTTCTTTTAGCCTAACAACAGTGTCGACCTTCTCTTTTAAGCGTATCATATCTTGGTCAAGTAGTCGAAGCTGATCGGTCAGTCTGATAATCGTAGTTTTCATCTCAGACACAGCAGGATCTATGGTTTTTGTAATGGTTTGCCATACATAGTAAACAAAATAGCCTAGACCTATAACCATGACTGTAGGAAAACCAAACTTTTGTATGAGATCAACAACCTCCATCAATCTCTCCGAGCATCTATTTTGCCGTCTTCAACAAAGTTTTCTGCTCTAGCTATGCGGTCAAGATCTGGAGGTATATCTAAAGCACTACTGACAATGGTGTCTATGCGTATAATGTCATTGTTCATTATGGAGGCTCTAGTAATAAGCATTTTAGTTATGCCTTGAACAGATTTAATATCAGCAACTAAGTTACTCATAAGTTGTTGAATTATTAATAAAATAAAATAGGCCATGATTAGGCCACTTGCGATCGGTAAACCTACATCAGCAATTAAGCTGATACCTTGGTTCATCCTTTATCTTCACCTTTAAAACTTTTAGATGCTCCAGAGGTGCCAGCGTAAAGACCAAACCATGCTGCTCCTGCGCCGACAATGATAGAAATAAGTCCAGATTGTGACATGGAAGGATCTTCTAGTGCCATAAACCAAATAGTCGAATAATATAAAAGGTAGATGTAAACACTTAAAAACAACCTTGGAAATATTCTCCAGCTATCTACGGCTTGAGCCAAATGAATCCATTTTTGATGAGGGTTTACATTTGTCACATCTTCAAGTTCTCTTATTTTATCTTTAAGAGCTGATATTTCTCTTACCATGTCCATAAACTTATTTAAGTCCATTTCGACTTCGTTTCTGTCCATATCTCCGCTAAATTGACCTTGTGTACTCATACAAAACTCGCTGCTACTATTGCGCCGACAATAAAAGGATATACTGCCCATAACATAGTTTCTAGCTTATCAAATCTTTTCGATCCATCTGCTAGTCTTTGTTCTATGTTTGCATATCTAATAGCACACTCTTTTTCGTGTGCTGCTATTTTATCCATTGCTTGACGTAAATCTGACATTATTTTTTCTTTGTTTTTTTAACTCTAACTTCGGTATATGCCTCATTGACATCCGGTGTAGATTTATCATCGCCAACGTATTGGCCTTGTTCATTTCTAGCTCTAACTTTTTTTCGTTCTGTGTTAGTCCAATAGTCAACTACCTTTTTCCACCAACTCATATTATTCTCCAGGTTTATTTTTAGCTTTTAAAATATTCAAAGCCAAAAGATCAATTAATTTATACAATTTACCAATCCAAACATCATCGGCTGGTGTTGGCGTAATTGCAGCTATAATACTGCTTATAGTTACAACTGCTGTCACAATACCTACTATATTAACAATAAAGTCCATCATTCCTCCTTGTCTGCGTCTTGTAGACTTTCAACATTTTCTTCTACTGACTCTTCCAAACTTTTAAGTTTTTCCACGACAGCTTTCCTTGTTAAAGCAACGGCTTCAAGCTCGTTACCACCCCATGCACCTCTTTTTGAACTGACATCAATAAGCTGTAACATGTTTAAAAATAATTGTCTTTCTTCCATTTTGCACTACCTCTATAAATAATTTATTCGCTTAAAATTTTTTGCACAGAACTAGGACTAACTTTTTCAGATATTTGTGCATCTAGTCCAGCTTTCATGCTAGTAACTTTATCACTACCTAATCCAGCTTCAACCCATGCCTGTACATCACTATTGGTAAGACTTGACCAGTTTATAAAACTAGACAGATCATCTGTGCTAACGGCTTGTGTGCCGTATGTACTTGCAGTCCAGTTGTTGCCATCACTGTCTGTATTAGTGTCGTCTGTTGCAGTAAGTCTCCAATGTACGTTATGCACCACATTTGATTTACCACTTTTTGTAGGGTATGTATCACAAGTTTTACAGTCCCAAGAATATGATATTGCCATATTATTCTCCTTTTAAAATATTAATTTCAGATTGTAAGGCATCAATCTGTTCTTGTTGTTCTTGTATAGCTTTAATAAGTATAGGCGTTAATTTTAAATAATCTAAACTATAATCAGATTCTTTTTCATCATCATTAGGTTTATGTTGTAATAGTTGTACGCTATTTTTATCTACACCAACTTCTTCTAAAGATTGCTCTAAGTCTTGTGCAATAAGACCAAACATTTTAGGCGTTCCATCGTTATCTATTTTATAGTTGTAGGAAACAGGATTTAATTTAGTTATTAAATCTAAACCTATGTTTAAATCTTCTATATCTTTTTTAAAATTTCTATCAGATGGCAAAGAGTTTGCGTTGGTAGAAATACTACCAGTACTAGAGCCATTAAATCTAAATTCTAAAATTGTTCCGTTTGTGGTTTTTCTGTTTAAATCTAAACATCCAGCATTACTAACAGCTATCGCGTTACCAAGAGAACCTCCTAAAAGAGCTCCTTCATTTCCAGCACCACTAGAACCTCCTATGGTTGTACTCGTAGTTCCTATCATTAAATAACCAGTTGCAGATACTCTTGCTAACTCTGAACCAGCGTTAATCCATCTTTGAACACTTGTTCCTGTAGTGCTTGTTTCTACATCTAAACCTCTATCACTGCTAGAAGCACCCGCAGTATTGTGAATTGTTACTGCTGTTCCTGAAAAAGAACCGTCAACATGAAGCAGCGATGAAGGACTACTCGTTCCAATTCCACAATTAGCTGATGGACTTAAAATTAAATCTCCATCACTTACAGTTATTACACCATTAGCTGCTCCTCCTGTACCAGTGTCAACAACTTGCATGGTCATTGAATCACCTGAAGCGGTATTTATATTTACACCAAAGTCTCCACCTGTTGAAGATTTACAAACTATACCTTCGTTAAATGTAGCTCTACCTGCTTGGGACATATCAAGGGTAAGAGCAGTAACATCTGAACCACCATCATTTCCTATAAATGATAAGTCTGCATCCGATGTAGAAGCAGTTATACTTGCATTACCACCTGCCATAACAAAATCTGGTGTAGCATCTAAATTAAATGTAATTCTAGTAGTACCACCATCTTTCATAGTTATAGTTGAGCCATCGGCATCAAGGATAATATCTGTTGCCGCATCAATTATAAAATCATCCGAAGCCGTAATTGTATCTCCACCAATATCTAATTCATCAACAACTAAGTTAGTTATATTGACTAAATTTCTTGACGTGTTAATTACTTCTGTTCCACCTATAGATATACCGGCATTGAAGTTTGCAGCACCCGCATTAGACATATCGAGGGTAAGGGCAGTTATTGCAGCACCACCATCATTACCATTAAATTTTAAATCTTTATCTTGTACTGCTGGTCTTATAATTACATCACTTGAAGAATTAGCTATTTCTAAAATGTTAGTGCCGCCATCGTGAAATTGAAATTCACCGCCGTCTGCATCGAATATTAAATTACCCGCCACATCTAATGTTAAATTTCCACTAGATAAAGCAATAGTAGTACCATCTATAGAAATATTATCTACATTTACACCTGCGTTGGCTGTTATGGCACCTGTAACTCCTAGTGTGCCGCCCACTGTAGCTAGTCCACCTATGGCAACATCATCTGTAACAGTTAAATCATCTTCTACTTTGAGATCTACGACATTTAAACTAGCAAAAGCATCGGTCACGGCTGCGCCGGATCCTGCGCCGTCTAAATAAACTGCTTTGACATCGCCAGCTGGTATGGTTACGTTAGCGCCTGTACCTTGTGAAATGATTATGTTTTGTGATCCACTGGTGCCGTTTTCAATAAAGTGCATCCTACTCATGGTGTTTGGTGCAATCGTTATCGTACAAGCAGAATCTAATGTACCAGTGTATTTTAGATACATAGCTCTACCCGGATCAGTCGATCCATCGGCTACAGTTGTGGTGTGTGTATCGGCGTTAGTGGTTATGGCCTCGGTACCAAAACCAAGCGCTTCACCGATTAGTTCTAAATTGGTATTTGTTTCAGATCCCCAGGTACCACTGGATTCTCCAGTGCCTATCTCTTTTAATCTTAAATCGTTTACATACGTTGCCATTATTTATGTCCTCTTATGTATCATGCCGCATCTCTGCCAGCGTCTATAACAGTATAGTTTGGAGTTTGACTTGTCGCAACCTCTGAGTACCCAGGTGTTTGTGTGGTACTCACCTCTGCATAGCTTGGAGTTTGGTCAGTATCAATCTCTCCGTACACCATAATAAAGCCTGGACTCGCTGTTACGCTTAGACCTGTAAGGCTAACTATAGCTCCTGCATCTATGGTCGGTGTGCCTAAACTTGCAGCAATATCAAAGCCAGTTAGATTTATGACCTCGTTTTCGTGAACGATTACCGATCCGATAGCCGAAGTGATACTTTGTGTAGCTGGTGTTACATTAGCTTTTGCAACTACTCCAGGAGCTCCCAAGCCAGATGTAATTGCTTGACCTGTAAGCTGGACAATAGCAGCTGCAATAACGCTGGTTGCTCCTAGTCCAGAGGTTATAACTTGAGTAGCTGGTACCACATTGGCTTTAGCAACAACAGTTACGCTGCCAAGACCAGAGGTTATTGATCCAACACTAGATAATTCTACCGGTAGAGCCGTACCCCAAGCGCCTTGTCCCCAGGTGCCTCTACCCCAGCCGTTAATGTTGGCCATTACATGCTGTCGCGGACTTCTACTAGCAAGGTTTTGACATTATTGAGCTCCTCTCTTACAGGATCCGTCATAAAGTCTAAACTTAACATTGAGTCTATTTTTGCTATAGCCGCTATGATTTTTTCTTTGTTAGTCATATTTTTTTAATACATCTTGCACTACCTGTTGGTGCACAGCTGTTTTTGCCATAGCTTCGCCTCTGTCTTCGGCTGCATCGTAATCAAAGATTAGTGTCTTTGAAGATTTCTGCGGTGTCGTCGAAGATTGTTTTAGGCTCGCCAATCCTTGTGGTTGTGTCGATTTTTCCATAACCATCTGCTATACCCTCCTTTTTTAATATATCATATGTTTCGCTTGATTTGCCTTTGTAGTTATTTGCTGCATCGGCATTTATCAAACGTCCTTTTTTGATGAACCTTTGGTTCATTCTTACCATGGCTAAATCTGGATCTAGGTCTGTTAAAACCAAATTTACCTCATAACCATTGTCTTTTAGAATGTTTATTTTGTTTCTAATTTTTTGCGGGTTGCCTCCTACAGTTGGAAATAATAAATTATCACCTCTTTGCATTGCAATTTCAGCAACATCGTTGATTATTGCTTGTGACTCTGCATGCACAGCATTGCCACCTATACCTCCTTGAAACTCTGGAAGAACTTTTTTTGCTTCGTCTGGATCTATAATCGTGGCGTTATATTTAATTGCAAGCGGGTTTGAAATTGCACTTTTTCCTGCCGCTGGTGGACCGATAACTATAGTAGCAATTTTTTTACCAGAGTTTTTTGCCATAACATTTGCTGGAACTTCTAATCCTTGTTCAATGTAGGCTAAAGATCTGCCGCCTTGATAAAGCTCATCTGCGGCTGCTGAATATCCAACAACATCTTTGCCAGCAAAATTAAATTGTCTAGTGGCTGCCCACTCCGGAGTGCCATATCCAGGCATTTGTTCTGTTGGTATCATGTCGTTCATTTTATTTTCAGCTTTGACTATAGCTGGGTGATTTTCCATTTGTTTGGTTTTGTCGGCGTTAGAGAGTTTTGGATCATCTAATATTTTTTGCATATCTAACATGTCTTCGTCCAAAGACCTAATACCTCCAGGCGCTTTTAGACTTGCTTTTACTGGTTGCTTGGCTAGAGCTGCAAGCTCTCCAAAAAGCGGAACCGCCGCAAGACCAGATAATCCTGCGATACCGAGATTTTTAAACCCCTCGCCTATTTCGCCTTCTTTAAAGTCTCTGATAGAATCACGACCATACTTACCGGCGGCTGCAACATCTATGGCCATACCTGGTGGCGTAAAGCCTGCTAATATTTGGCCAAGCAAAGGCACGTTTGCTTCGTACTCCTCTATGCCTTTGTCTAGGAAATCTCTGTTATCGGGTTTGATATATTGAGATACATCTGTTTGAGGAGCTGTCAACAACATGTTATTCATATCCTCAAGGGACATAGCTCTGTCAAATAATGTTGGGGTGTCAAATATATTTATGTCGTTGATGTCGCGCATTTTATGATTATAACTGAAACTCTAAATATTTCTAATCGTGCAGGCCTTGGAACTTTCTCATAAGAATCCTCTGGACTTTGTGATACGGAAAGTCCTCATAGCCAGGATGTGAGTTCTGTATCTGCGTGGCTATCTTTCTAGCACCCAAACCTTTTTCTCTAAGCGCTTTGATGTGTTTAAGGACCGCTTGTTCCTCTGGAACTGGCACTAGCTTAGTCCTTCTTCTGCTACCAGAGTCGTCGTATTCTTTGGTATAACCAAAAGGTACATGTCCGCCGATTGAGTAGCCTTTTTCCGCATAGACTAACTTGCCGCCGTTGAGCCTGGACATAATCATTTCTCTTTCTATCTCAGCAAACTGCGCCATATTAGTCAGTAGGTTTTGGTTAGCAAGTCTAGTCATATCCATTTTTGCCTCAAGACCTGTCTTAGCTTTTTCTTTGGGCAAAACCACTGGTATATCTGCAAACATATCGCAGAAGAATAATGTTATTCCAGACTCTTCTAGCGTTGGCACCATATTAACCATTTCTAAAAAAGATCTTGCAAGCCTATCTAGTTTGGTTGCTACTATCACATCATTTGCGTCCATGGTGTCAGTCAGCTCTCTAGAGCCTGGCCTTTCGAGTA
>Ga0070746_10001486_pt1 | contig 13969 bp, 23 predicted proteins | sample VirMetDEL_Mar_21_FD_77016 | JGI IMG/M metagenome (GOLD analysis project Ga0070746, IMG submission 77016) | Aqueous microbial communities from the Delaware River and Bay under freshwater to marine salinity gradient to study organic matter... | ecosystem: Environmental > Aquatic > Marine >... | reverse complement strand
TTACCAGCAAAGTTAATAGCAGGTATTGTAGCTATAGTAGGGTTTACATAAAATAGCAACGGTTCGCCTATTGTTGAATCCTTTTGTGTATCTACCGACCAACCCCATTGAACATTAGTAGTAGTTCCTGTATCCGCATCAATTAGCCTTTCAAACTTCATGTGTTCAAAAGGTAGTTCTATATTGTAGGCGTTTCCTTCAAAATTATCAGAGGATGCGTATTCTAATGTTCCCCATTTTTTATTAGCTAGGTTTTCGTGGTTTTTAGCTAAAAATGTTTCACCACCTTTATAACCTAAATTAACTTGTCGGTAAGGTATAACAGAATCAACTACTGTTTCATCTTTTGCAAGGTGTTTTGTTATATCCCAAGTATTAGTAGAACTTGCAAAGTAAGAATCTAAAGTTTTAACTACTATTGTATCATCCTCATCCACGTAGGAAGTAAGGTTAAACATTTTAAATAACCCAGTTAAAAAATCAAGCGTTTTTATTTTAGGTAGTTGTGATGATATGTTTATTTTTTCGTCTGTTAATACACCTGCTGTTCCAGTAAAGGTAATTTGCTTTTTGCCTAATAATGTTATTGTTTTAGCTGGTGTAGCTAATACTGTTATATCAACTGTATATGTAGAAGCTGCTGTTGATTCTATAAAAAAGGTATATTCGCCATTAGGTAATTCTAATTCTGGAATATTGTTTGTTACACCGTTTGTAGTAGTACCCGTTAAATCGGTAAACTTGTTAAACTCTTCACCGTTCTTTTTAATTACTAGGTTATATTTGTCGCTGCCAGAAGGCGTTACTTTTACCCTAATTGTTCTATTATATTTTCTTGCATCAAAACTATTTTGGAAGTAATTAGTATGCACACCTGTAATTTCGGCAACATCACCCCTTACATTTGTAAAGCCACTTATAGTATATTGTGCGTCTTGATCCTCAAATAGCGAACCCTCTTTGGCGTGTAGCCACATATATAAGTTATAAAACTGTAAGTTTGTGGTACTAAAAAAGTCATCACTAAAAGTTATTTGGTATTTTAATTCTATTGCCTTAATTATAGCATATAACCTAATAGCAGGTTTTAATTGGCTAAAGTTTACACCGTGTACATTTGTATCTAATAATTCGTAGTAAAGGTTATTAGTACCAGCACTAGTATCTGAAGAATCATAGTACAGCCTGTCGGTATGGGTTATTAATGGAATAACAATAGCATCTTCAATAGTTTCTGAATTAATATTACCGTCCAGCCCTGTAGCCATATAGGTTTCTATATTAGCATCATTCCAAGTAAAGTCTAGGTTATCAAGGTAAGTTAAGCTACCTAATTTATCTTCACCTATAAGTTCTATTAATGTTACTGTACTACCAAAAAAAGTAAGCTTGTAAGTGTGCGGCTCATTGTTTTTTAACGTTGTACCTTCAAGTCTTATTTTACCTTTTTTAAATAGCTTATAATTTAAGTGTAACTCCGCACGTTTTTTACGCCTTGCATCAAAGCCATCTATATAATAATTGTAAAAGTGTTTAAAAAACTTATTATTGTGTTTGGATGCTGGTACGTTAAAAGTTTTACTATAGTCGGTAAATACCTTTTCAATGTCCTTTACATCCTGTATAGACTGTGTAAGGGTTATTGATTCATCGCTATATAACTCAACTTCTTCAAGTACGCCTTGATCGTTTTCAATATATAATTGTATTTGAAGCATTTACCTAATATTGTTAATCTTGTTAAACCCAAATTCAAAGTCTATTGTATAATCTGTTAATCTGTCATTTAATGATGTTTTAAAGGTCATTGATTTAGTACTAGGTATAATAGGCAATACGCTTCCTTCATAATTTATCCAAGCATTTTCGGTAAGGAATAGTTCTTCAATTGTTTGATTCATATCCTCTTTTATAAAACCTGTATTTAAGGTAATGCTTGTTTTAGCGTTTACATTATAACGCTGGTTTTGTGTTTGGTTTAAACCGTATGTAACAGTACTGCTATTTATAATGTTTCTTTTAAATAATTCGTCCGTAACATTAAAGCGTTCCGTTGTTTTCTTAAAAAAGTACAAGTCTTGGAAAGCACCGTACCTGTTTAGGAATGTAACCTTGTAAGGTGTATATTTTGGCTCACAAACGTTTGTAACTGTAATTGTTTTTAGCAATGTAGTATCGTCAGTGCCGTAAACCTGTATTGTGCTACTGTTTGCTGGTATGGTTACGTATTGTACCTTTTGGCTTATATCACCGCTATCTGTTATTTCAGTATCGCTGGAATCAATAGTTACTTTACCTACGCCTTCTGTAAATATGGGTAATTTACCTGCTGTGTTTTCTGGTAAGTATATGTTATTAGCACTTATTAAGGCGTGTCTTTGTAATTCTGGGTTTATTTCATCCTCAAAATAACCATATCCGTCTAATGCAATGTATGTAAAAATTTGTGGGTTAGAATACGTATAAGCTTCACCATTGCTATCGTAGTATGTTACTACAGCACTTGCCCAACGTGCATAACTAGCGTAATCATCATTAAAGGTGGGTTCTAAATAATCCCGTACTAATTCAGCAATTTCTAAAACAATATTACTTTGACCGTTTATAATATTTTTGTTAAGTGTGTACTTTAAATCACTATCGCTATATGAACCTGATGTTCCTGTATATATGTATAACTTTAAATTTACGCTTCCTAATGCCATTTTTTATTTATTTATAATTGTACAGAATCACCTGCTGTTCCTTTACAGTTAGATTCACGAACATCTAATATTACACCATTGTTATCTATTTGCCATATTATAAAACTTCCGTAGTTTGGCCCGACATCTACTGGGCTAACTGCTACAGCGTAATACAAATTCCTTCCGTTAAAAGGGCTATTGCTTTTACAAACTATACTACCTAAACCATAAATATTACCAGTACTAGCTATAGCAGATGATACCGAATATACTTGGTCGCAGAAGTTACTAGGTGAACTTACACCTGCACTTATATAAAAACTATTTGTTCCACAAGTTGGTAAGTCTGCTGGTTGTGTTATTGTTACAGAGCAGCTTATATCAGAACCGCCACTATTTGAATATCCACTAGCAGGTGGTGTTACATAAAAGGTTACACTTCTTGAGGTTGCTGTGGAAACTGGATCAAAGTCTTTTGGTGACCAATCTGATATTGTACCCTCACTAGCAGTACCTTTACTTATAGAGCCATTTGTTGCTATACGTTGTCCGGATAAATTAGCTATAGCACAAGTAAAAGTAGGTAAGTCGCTGGGTTGTGTAAATGTTAGTGAACAGTTTATTGCTGAACCTGCATTAACGTAACCTCCAGGAGCGGTTATATTAAACCATAAAGTAACTGACCTATCGCTGCCTGTTGTGTTTGCTGGGTAACTTGTTATTGCTGAACCTCCTTCTGTTTCGCTAATAAAGTTTATTGTACCCACAGAATTAGGATTTGTTATTGTACCGTCTTGTGCAATACTTCCACCTTGTATAGCGTTAATGCCATTATTAATACAAGCAAAGGTTTCTGTTGTGTTTACTGTTACAGATACAGATTGCGTAGCAGTACAGCTATTAGCAGCATTGTCGTAAGCTGAAATGTAAACTGTAGTAGTACCACCTGATGCGTTTGAAGATAGCGTTAAAGTATTGCCACTTACAGAAGCGTTTACAATTACTCCTGGATTGTATATTGAGTACCCTGCAATAGCTTCGCTGCCTTGTGTAAAATAAGAACTTAAATCTATTGTAGTACTATCGCCGCCTGAATCCAATGTTTGTGAAGGTATTGAACCGCTTGTCGTCGGACCGCCAGTACAGCTTACAGGTGGATCTTCTGGTGTAGGTTGGCTTGTAATTAATGCAGGTTGCGTAACAGTTTGGTCGCAATCAATATAAACATCAGCAAGGTTGCTAAAGCCTGTACTAGGTATTAATATTCTTATTGTTAATGTTCTTGCTGTTGCGGTTGATACAGTTGCAAACCTACCATTACTAAAATCCCCATCTGTTGAGGTTATTGAATCTACAAACCCATAACGCAATGTCGGTTCAGTTATTTGCCCTTGCTGGTCTATACTTAGGTTTTTTATATCTGCTATACCACAAGTAAAAGCAGGTAAAGGTCTTACAGGCTCAGTAAGGTTTAAATAAAATGGACTTCTTACATTAATTTTTGTACTCATTTCAATCTATCTTCTTTTAGTGTGTATGCTAAAAAGTCATCAACATCCAACGCAAACTTTTCAGCTAATGCTTGTGGTAACTTTTTAAATCCTTGTTCAAATGGTTTAGTAAAAAACAAAGTTGGTTTAATTCCTTTACGGTATATGCTACGTGCTATTAAATAACCTATAGTTTGGTAATTACCTTTTTTAAATTTACCTTCTTCATCTCTTAGCCTTATATTTCTTGCTTTTGCCCATTCTGCTAAAGGCTTAATAGGCGGCATTTTACTTTTATAGCTGTACGGTGTATCGTATTTTTTTTCAGTACCGCTTACCCCTTTATCTTGATACAAACCGTAATCGTTCATTTCAAACTCCACAAGAATAGAATTAGGCATTGCCTTTACGGTAGCATCCAAACTATTATAAAGTTCCTTAGAAACGTTTTTGCGCTCCTTAGAAAGCCTTGTACGTGCTTGTTGTATAACAAACTTTTTAAAAGCTTCTAATGTTTCTTGTGTTTTAGTTAGCTGCATATTGTCATATCGTTTTGTACTATTACATCAAAAGTTGCTGCCCATCCTGCTAACTTATTTTCAAATCTATCCACAAAAGGTTCACAGGTTACATCGCCTTCAATTTGGTAAAGGTCTGTATATAAATCGCCTCTTTGCAGTTGGTTTATTACCCTTGTTTGTAATGCCAGTTGTGTATTTAATACATCCTGCTCGTTGTCGTTTCCTACAAAAATATCAGTAACCTCATCTTTGCTTATGTCTACAATGTCCATAGAAAGAATACTAATATTAAACGTTAGCGTTTTAGTTCCTACAGTAGTGCTGTTTACTGTAACGTGCGACAAAGGAAAAATAGTTTGTTTATTTAGGTCTACATCGTCAATAGAACCAAATGTAACTGTATTTACAAATGGCTCTGCTACTAATGCATCTTTTATTTTATCTGTTACGTTGTAAAAACCTTTCATCGTTGTTTAATAAGTTTCTTTTCTAATTCTATTTTATCTTTTTCAAAAGCCAAATACATTAAGCATTCGTGAACGTTGAGTTTGGTAACGGAATCAAACTTGGTAGCATCTCCCTTGCTAATTGCATAGACCGATTGATACCAACCCCACTTTGAACCAAACGTTCCTTCTGTTGAATAGTCAGCTTGTTCGCCTCCATCTCCAAATAACTCAGGGTAGTTTGTGCTAACTCGTTGTTTAAATTGTAAAAAAAAATCATGGCCGCAAATACAACATCTAAAGGTGCCTTTTTCATGGCATCGTTTGTGCCTTTGTATTCTTCTATTTGGTACTTATGTCCTTTTTTATATTTTATTGGTCTATAGAGAACACTCATCGCCTTGTGCATTGTTTGCCAATCGCCAAGAGTTTCGTCTAGATCTATATACTCCCCTAAGGTCATATCGTCTAAGACTGGAATAAAACCGTATTCTAAGCCGTTTAAAGAGAATATAGGTATTAATGTATGTTTAGTATCAAACACATTATTTAAGTGATTAGCGATTACTTGAACGCTTTTATATTTAATAGTAGCAACATCCTTTAATTCCAAACCGCAAAATATCTCTACCATTTTTTGCAAAAGGAAAGTGCTATCCCTATTTTCTTCCGTATTTAACTTTTCGAACCTTTGGTATTGCTCTAATGTTATTTCGTTTAGAGAATCAGGTACATTTATTTCGATTTTCATATTTATACAATAAATAAATACCAAATATGTATAAAAAGAAAAAGGTAGCATTTCTGCTACCCTAATCCAATACAAAAACAAATGAAAAAAAATTAAGCTTTCAAGATAAATCTATCGTATGCATATTTATAAGCTTCCTCTATAGCTTCTACTAGTTCCTGACTATTCTGTTTGTATTTTTTATTTTTTCCTTCTATTTTTGTTTTGCCTTTATAATCTATATATAAAGTTACGTCAGAACCTTTGTAACCACCTCGCTCTGTAGGTTTCTGTACTACAAATATTTCCTCGTACCAACACGCTTCTTTCATTTTATTGTATTCCAAGTATTTTATCTGTTATTTCGTTTGCCCATAGCATAAAGTATAAAAATCCATACATTGATGCTAATCCAAATAAACCAAAGAGTAAAGAGTAGCCTATGAATTTAATTGTGTTCCTACGGTTCTCTTTCTTTGTTAAGTTGCTAATTAATACTTCTGTAAAATCTTCCATCTTGTTATTAAAATTTTATTTATTCCCCAAAATATCTTTTATAAAAGCTTTCAAATACGGTTTTGACGTTAATTTCAAAATTAATATTCCCAATGCTCTTCCCTAAATCAATAATAGTATAAAGTAATTCTTCTGATGGGTTATCATAATAATCTATTATTAATTGTTCTTTTTTTTCTTTTGAATTTTTCAAAAGCTGTTTTAATTCATCTAATTTTAATTTTTCAAGTTTTTCCATTTGTATAATTGTTTAATTGTTATACAGCTAATATATAAACATTTTGCTAACCAAAAAAATATTTTTAAAACTTTAACGTTTTAATAAATAAAATATTCCCCTTTATTAGGATTCTCTAATTGGTCTGTTAATACATACCTTGCTGCATCTATACAATCAGGATGTTCCCCTGTAGGTTTTTGTAGTGTGTTACCTTCTTTATCTTTTGCCCATACATATCCTTGTAGTTCTCTTTTTAGGTTCTTGCTTCTTGCAGTAACGTATATTTCGTTTTGGTTTATTAGGTTAATACCATACACTATACTATCCCTACCTTTGCTTACAGGGTAAACAGTATGTCCGTAGCTATTTAATTCTGCAATACTTTTAGGTTCTGCTGAGTCTGCTATGATGTTTTCTTTTATATCCTGCTGGGTTAAGAACCTGCTAATATCCCTGTTTAGCATACCCTTTTTATAAAGTACCTCATCAAATATGTACGATTCATTCCATTTGTATAAAGCTATTAAAGTTGTGGGATCTACACTATAACCGAAGTCCATCCCATACGCCAGTAACCTAGCCTGTTCTGGTATGTTATCTATTTCCTTCCAGTCTGGTATGCATACACCTTCTAAACTACCTTGTTCGCCTAATCCGTACACTTTCCACCAATTAAACCAGTAAGTTGAGGTTTTAGCTTTATCCCTAGCCTTTTCTATTTCCTTTACAATGCTTTCAGGTAGTGCATCATTGTCCTTATAAGTTAATGTAATGTAGTCAGTATCTGGTTTGCCTATTAGTTCTTTATCTACCCAAAACAAATTAGATGGGTTGTAGTCTAACCATATCGTTCCACTTGTTCTTACTGCTAATTGTGTATAAGCATCAAAGGGTATGTTGTTACACTCGTTAATATATAAGTCTGTTCTCCTTGCACCTCTTAACTTATCAGGTTGATCTGTAGAAAAGAACTCTATATAGCTACCATTTGAAAAGGTGTATTTTAAAGTACTTCTATTGAACTGACTATCATTATACCTATTGAGACCTTTTAGGATGCCTAAGAAGTCTTTTAAAGCACCTCTACGGAGATGTGGTATAGATTCAGACACTACGCTAATTTCTTTATTAGGGTTCTTCACTGCATAATCTATTAATATAGCTAAAATGGATATAGTTTTGGATGCTGATGTTCCACCTTTAACTATTCTTATTCTGCCATTTAGCTTTCTTAATTTTTTAGTAGCTATCGTTTGCTTTATACGCATACTAATCTACAAACAACGGTAAATCTTCGTTAATTGTAATATCCCTGGTCTCTCTTGGTTTACCCAAATAGTAATTAAGGTATAGTTGTATCCATTTTAGTTCACCTGACTCTACACCTTTTTTCAAAGCATCTAATGCAGCATCCTCTAAAGGACTTAATCTTTCGACTAATTTTATTTCATCGGACTTTGATTTACGCCCAGCACCCTCTCTTGCGCCACCGTTGTATTTTCTTTTATCCATTTGAAAAAGATTGTTTATTCAATTATACAATAAGTTTTTTTATAAAGTGTTAATTAATAAAACCATACTTCTGATAGAACTTTTCCCTTCTTGTGTGTTTCTCTGTTATATCAGCTAAAGCGTTTCTAAGATCGTTTATTATTTCATCCTGCTCTTTAACTTGTTCTTTTAACTGAACGTATTTAAGTACAATTGATTCATCTAATTCTATTACGGTATCTTTTTCTTGCTCAAAGTTCCTGATTTTGTTTCTTAGGATACGCAGATTGTTTTTTATCCTATTATCATATTCCATCCAAATTCCAAGAGTTTTAATACCGTGTAAAACAGAAGCATGGTCTCTGCCTACTTTAGTACCTATCTCTTCTAGGCTTAGCTTAGTAAACTCTTTGCACAACTTATAAAATATTGCACGTGCTTCTACATACTCCCTTTTTCTTGTATTAGTACTTATTTCTAATTTAAAATAGTCATCCACTATTTGTTTAATCATTTCTTTGTTCATCCTCTAATTTGTTTATTAATTCGTTTAAAGTCATATATCCTGACTCATGTATTGCTTTTAATATTCCTGCACAAGCTTCATATTCTTCTGCTGCTTCATATAGCTCTATAGCTTCTTCTAGTTCAGCTAAATTACGGCCATTTGCTATATCAGTTAAAGCAAGCAAATAAAATTCATTTACTATTTCTTTATTCAAGTGTGCCTCTAATTACGTATTCATTAAGATTCTCTGTTTGGTCAACAAAGTAATCTTTAAATCTTTCTAAAGCTTTTAATACTTTATCTTTACCTGAATTATAAAATGTCTCGCTTACATCATAAAAACCTAAGTCCCCTGATGATTTATCTATAGCAAAAAAATAGAAATCCTTATACTCCACATTAAATATATTGCAATAGATATAAACTTGAACATCATAGCCATATTTCTTTGCTGACCAAGGAAATGCCTTTAGATCACTTGTTGTTTTTAAATCAGCTACATAGGAATCACCTAATATATCAGCTTTCGCTCTAAATGGAAATCCATCCAGTATATCAAAACCAGGTTGTTCAAACTTAGCTCCGCGTGTTAGCTCCTGCCAAATATTATTCTGCAATAAAGCGTCAACTGTATACATTGCTTTATCATATTCTTTCCTGGTAAAAACATATCTATCATCGCCTATCTCCTGAACTTTATCCTTATATTTTTTTGTTACCGCGGATTGCACCTCCACTACGTGACACAATGTATCTACTTTTTCAGGCTCCAATGCTGCTAAATGTATCAACCTACCAGCTTTAAATGCGCTTGAATCCGAATTATAATTTAAAGATCTAGCATAACTTTTAGGCGAATCTATAAGGTATTTAATTGCTGAGCTGCTTAAAGCATGCTTATTTAACTCACCATAATAAAAAGAATCATCGTACATTTTTTTTAATAACTCTTCTTTATTCCATACCGATCCATCTAATAATTGAATCTTTTCTACCCTATCTTTACTTTTGTGATATATCGATTGCATATCCGCTATTGGTATAAAACAACTTTTCTCATCGTTAATAGAAGGGAGTATGCTTATTCTTAAAGCTTCCAATTCTTGTTGCGTGCTAAATTCGTAATTATTTTCTCCAACTCTAATATTAACCCCACCACCATCAATAGCCCAGTTAAGAAAATTAATTTTTGGAGTTTTAAAAGTTATATGTCTCCATTCCGGTTTCTTTATTACATCTATCATTATTAATTTTTTACAAAAGTGTTATTTATCATTTTTCCTGTTCTTCCTTTTATTTGATTATAAGCTGTTTCTATGCATCCTTCTATCTGTAAACCAGATAAATGTGCTAGGCTCGTTAAAACAACGATAGCATCACCTATAGCATCTTCTATTTCAAATTTATCGTTTTTTAATACTGCCTCAGATAATTCACCTACTTCTTCCATCAATTTAATTAACTGAGTTTTTTTATCACCTTCCTTGTAGATTCCTCTTTCTTCAGCCCAATCTCTTATTGGTTGAAATTCATTGTTTAAAAGCATAATTAAAGTATTTATTTGCGTTAGACATATTTTGTTCTTTTGTTCCAGTAGGTCTAAGGGGTTTCTTTTCTGTATCCACAAATGGGATTTTATCTTTATAAATATCCTTTAATATTTTTTTACCAATACGACTTTCTCTTTTTAAGCTTCTTGCTAAATTAATTATATTGGTAGACAAGAATGGATTTCTACATTCCACTGTATGCGCCATAGAGCAACGATCTAATCTAATATGGTGGTAATAAGGAAGCTCACTAAAAACATCATAAACAAAGCTATCCCTTTCTCTTGCTCTATTATAACCGCCAAACAATTCATCGCTACCATCACCTGTTAAAACCGTATTAAGATCCAATTCTTTGCATTTTTTAAATAAAAGATATTGAGGAACAACACTACCTAAATCGTAACTGTGCTCATACATTCTAAATACGTTAATCAATTCATCCTCTTTTATTTCATTATTTATAAAAACTGGTTCAAATCCAAAGTAGTTGGCCATTTTTTTACATTGCTCAGATTCATTGTTTTCTATAGATATAGCTGTAAAATCTATTTTATTTTTTATTAAATGATATGCTATTATAGAAGAGTCTAATCCACCAGAAAATAACAATCCTAATTTATTGTAATTAGTAACAGACCTTAGTAATACTGATTCATTTATTAATCCATATAAATTAGAATCGCTTGGTCTTTCTGTTAAATAAGATTGTATATTAAAATACTTGCCAGCACTGTATGCTAGACCGGCATCTATTTTGTACATATAAAAGTCACCAGGTATACATCTATTAACTCCATTGAATTTAGTATTTAACGTTCCAAATTTAGGTTCTGGCATTATTTCTATCTTTTTTAACAACGGTTTAATTTCGGAACAAACACCATTTTTGTTATAATACAATTGTTTTTTACCTAGTGGATCCGTAAACATTATTATAGATTCTTTTGTTACATAACAAATAGACCAAAATCCATCCCATTTTTTATATTCGGATCTAAACCTTTGCGAAAGAAATCCGTAGTTGAATAAGCTTTTTAGGTAATGTAAATCACTATTATAACTACCAAACTGTTTGTAATTAAATATCTCACCATTAAAAAATAGATACCCAGATTTAAGTTTTAATGGTTGTGTTAATCCTGTATTATTGCTAGACAAAGGTAAAGAACTAAAGTTATAATGCCAACCACCTATGTTACCTTTAAAGTGCTGAGTACCTCTATGCTTTATCCCACTTTCTATTTCGCTTTTAGTTATTTGTATTCCGCACATATTTTTTAATATAATATAAATCACTTTTAAAACAATGCAAACTACCGATCCACATTCTTAATTCCCCTGGTTCAATATTTATTTTTGAACATACATGCTGTAACAATCTGTAAGTCATATAAATATCATTCCTTAAATGTCTCACAGCATCACAACTTCTTATATGGTAAGTACAATCAAGCTTACCTTTTTCCTGATAAAACCAGTATCCTAAAGAGCATGGCACTCTTACGTTATTATTACTTTGATCTTCAGGATGCCATACAGTAAAGTATGCTTGTCTGGTATTAACATTTTCTTTTAATCTATCTATTATATCATCTAGATCACCATAATCATATCTTCTTCCTTTTAGATCACTACACCAATATCTTTCCATATAATTATGGCTAAACTTACCGCCTTGTCTAAATAATTTATCATTATCAAATTTATCATAAAATGGCCAATTTTTATATTCCTTACCAGGATTAATCGGCTCACCACATATTCTTTCTTGGAAATGGTTTTCCGACCAAGGTAAACTAGGATCTGTATCCTCCATTATATTATTAGAAGAACCAAAGTTAACAAATATATTAGTAATTTCAACCAAAGGGTTTTCTTCGTTTATTCCAATTGATTGCCAAGTTGAGTTACCACTTTCTGTATGGTGGCTATAAAGTTTGTTGTATAATTGTTTTATTGTTTCTTTCATTTCTCTGCTATATCATTTTTTTCTACTAAGATTCCTTCCCTGTAATTATTCAAAGCTCCTATATAAGCTACTGCATCTAATAAGTTATCTTGCTTATGTGCCCAACTTTCTCTAGCTAATTTTAAAGCTATTTGCATATTATATAAATCTATAATCGTTATTTCTTTAGAAGACATCACGGAAGCTATCTGTGCTGCTCTTTTATTGCATTCACTAAAAGGACCATACATTCTTTCTTTTTCTTCTGAACGATTATTGACAATATTATTAGCTTCTTCTAAAATATTCATAATTCTAAAAATTCTGTTTGTTCTTCTTTTCTTCTATCTAATTCTTGCTTTGCTCTCCTTTTATCGGATTCTAAACCTCCGCTATTTATAATAGCAAAAAGATATTCTTCCGTTTGTTGTGACCAAAAATAATTGTTGTAATCAAAATGCATATTAGTGTTTTTTGTAAATATAAACAATTATTTAACACTATCATTATTTTCAAATACTTTTTTTTCCAATTTTTCTATTTTATCTAAAGCAACCACTAACGCTTGTTGAGTTAGCTTTAGGTCGTGTTGCATCTTAATTAACTTAACTTCTTTCATCTCGTTTTTTATTAACTACATTAATCGCCTTTTTGAATCCTTCTACAAAGTATATCATCTCTTCATCACAATATTGTAATCCAAACTCTTTATGTCCTATTTCTTGTATTTCTTTATTTGTGTACTCTTTCATAGTGTTGCATCTTAATTAATTTAGCTTCTTTCATCCCTGTAAATTTGTGAGCATACTGCAAAGCGTTGATCTTTGTCTTTAAACTCGGTTACCATATTGGAATCAACCATACATCTTTGTATAAATTCCTTTTGTGTTTCTGTTGCTTTTGGTTTAGGTAGTGGCATTACTTTTGTTGTTTTAGTTTTTCAATATATAATGTTGCATCCATTAGTTCTTCCTGTAGGTGGTTTAAAAACTTATAGAACCCATCTGGAGAATCGTATAAAGTAGTACCGTATTTTATAATACCATCTCTGCTTCTTGCACGTAGCGTGTTTATTACATTTTCTACTATTGGATCTTTAGGTAAATGATTATAAGTTGAATCTGTGGTATAACCACCAGCCTCCATCATTTCTTCCCATTTTTTTATACTATCTCCCATCGGTGTAAATTTCTAAAATAAACCATTCTATAATTCTAAAAAATATATAACCTATAAATAAATCAGTCATATAAAGTTTTATATTTCTGCAATTCTTTTTCCAGTTCATCAATTTTTTCTTCCGCTTTTCTGGCTCTTATAACTGCTCTATTTTTATCAGACCTATATTCTTTAATGGATTGGTTATATAACCTTTCGTTTGTCATTAGGTTGTGTACATAAAATCCTACTTCCTGCCAAGCAAAATAAAATTCATTTAGATCTTTGTTTTCAGGTTTAGCTTTACGCCATTTTATTATTTTTTCACCTATAAGGTTAAAGTTTGTATAGTACTCAGCTTCTCGTAAATTGTTCAGTTTTTTATTCATAAATATTCATTATATACAGTTACTAGATCTTTCCAAACCACCTTAGCAAAACTGCAAGGTGTACAATCTATTTTTGTTTTAAATATCCTTTCATATATGTCTTTGTACATATCCTGCTCTGTTGGTGTAAATTTATTCTTTTTACCATCAACAGCAGCTTTAATTAATTGAAATTCTGATTCGCTTAAACATTCTGGTTTTTTATACCTAAACATTTGATTAAGTTTTACCTTTCTTTCATCGCATCCACAATCTTCACCAGCTATAAACTTAACAGCTCTTTTTATACCTGTAGCAGTCGTAATCTTTTCT
>Ga0070746_10001484_pt1 | contig 13987 bp, 17 predicted proteins | sample VirMetDEL_Mar_21_FD_77016 | JGI IMG/M metagenome (GOLD analysis project Ga0070746, IMG submission 77016) | Aqueous microbial communities from the Delaware River and Bay under freshwater to marine salinity gradient to study organic matter... | ecosystem: Environmental > Aquatic > Marine >... | reverse complement strand
GATGAAGTAATCAAGAGCACCTACCTCACCTTCGTAACCAACGAAGAAGTCAGTAGCAGTTTTAGAGTAGTCGGAACCAGCAAACTTAGACTGGGTTTCAACGTTCACGTAGGGACCAGCAATAGCGGCACCATGTGCCATGCCGAGGAGGAGACCGGAAGCGATAATAGATTTCATGTGTGTGTGTGTTACTTTTTCTTAGCAGTTTTAGCGGCGCGTTTAAAGTTCTTAGCCGTGGGTGCGCCAGGAGCCCCAGGCTTTCTCATTTTTTCTCCACTACCTTGTTTGATACGAAGGCGTTTTGCGTGGATGTTTGCGTAGAGACCTCGTTTAGCCATTTAACATTTCCATTTACGTAGGGCAAGAGCCTTCCTTGTAGGACGACCTTTTGAATCTTTCATCGGTCCTTTGACCCCAGACATCCTAGCACAGAAGGAACGCTTACGCGGACCTCCTCCCGGCTGTGGTGCCTTCAGGTTGGAACCAGTCTCTCGATTATATTTTTCCCGCCCGGCTTTTGTCAAGCCACCAGAGCGGGATTTGTGTTTACCAATTTTTAGACTGACGGACTTGGTGCTACTTTTTTTTACCGCCACCTTTCTTACCTCCTTTATAGGAGCCGCATGAACCTTTGCCTTTATGCATCAGCCCATCCTACGACGACGGAGCTTTTGAAAATCAGCAGCTTCAATCTTCATTTTGTCACCAGCTTGGCTGGCAATCTTGCGCTGACCAGAGGACAGCTTCTTTTTCTTTTTAGGTGGGCGTCCGACTTGAGAGCCGTAAGTTCCTTTACCTTGGGGCATTACCAGACTCCGGGGATAATTTGACCAGTGATTGCATACGCTCCGAGCGCAGCCATGACGCCGAGCATAGCCAGGCGACCGTTCAGCTTTTCAGCTTTTTCGTTGTGGGTTTCAGTTACTTCCATGATTGTCATAGGTGGTTCGATTGCATAGAGGTTTAGGCGACCTCGTTCTTCAATAACAATGGACATTAGAAATCAATATCGGAACGTTCAAGCCTTCGCATAACCTCTTGTCGATAAGCCGGGTCACGAGAATAGCGTGGGTCACCCATTGCTTCGACAAGCTCCGCTTGGCTTTGGAAAGTGTCGTTGTTGCTAGTAGGTGCTTTGCCTTGGAGGAGGTTACCCTCAACACCGTTGGCATCATCATAGCGGTTAGACAGAGCTTCGACTGCAAAGTATGCAGCAGCTTTGTCACCAGATTCCATGACAGAATCATACATGGCAACCTCTTCTTCACTGAGGTTTTGGCTAGCCCATCCCATCATGTCGGCATAAGCTTTTTCTCCACCAACAGCTTCTTTAAGATTGTTAGCATCTTGTTCTGTCATCTGCTCACCTTCACCAGCCTGCACCTGAGTACGATAATCAAGGTACATCTTTGCAAGATCAGCAGGATTAGACTCTGTCAATTCTTTTAGAGTTTCATCAGACAATTTGTCAGTCTGAGCTTCTTCCCAAAGACGGTCAAACAACGTGGAGTCAGTCTCCTCTTCAGGTTCTTCTTCTTCAGAAGAGGCTTCTTCCTCTGGTTGTTCACCAAGTTTCTTTTGGAGTTCAAGGTAAGCAGCTTCTAGCTCTTCAGCATTCTTGTATTTACCAGCAAGCATTTGCTCCTGGGCTGCTTCCATTTCTTCTCCAACTTTCAGAGAATCCTGCTCTTCTTCATTAAGTTCTCCCGGAGCATTATCCTCCGAGATCATAGACATTACTTCAGCCATAGGTGGTTATTGGATAGGTGGTTGTTCCATAGTGGGTTCTTGTGGTGGAGCTTGTCCGCCGCCATTGACTTTAGCTGCTTCGATCTCCATCTGCTGTTGCTGCATTGCCATCTGTTGTTGTTCAGCAGCTTGCCTTTCTTGCTGTACTTCTTGCATAGAACGTACAAGATTAAGTACATCAATACCTTGTGCAGCAGCCAGTCGTTTGATCACCTCATCAGTGTTGATGAAGGTAGCGATGGCTTCAGGTCCAAGGGTCTGGGCAAGCACAGTCAAGAAGGAAGCCAGGCTTTCTCTGTCTTGACCACGACCAAGTGCATTGATACCAGCCACAATAGTTGGTTTGACAATGTCTTTAGGAATGCGCGGGATCTCACCTGACTTCTGAGCGTCACTCAGTTTACGGTTGAGATATGGAACAAGGAAGTCTACAGTTAGCAAGCTGAATAAACCACCAAGCTGTTGCTCAAGTTCCATCTGTGTCATACGTACTTCTTCAGCAGTAGTACGTTCACTTTGTCGGACACTAAGAATCAAGAATGCTTCGTTCAATCGTCGCTCTAGCTGACCGACCATCTCATAAGCAGTGCGGAAGTCAGCAGTCTTACCAACCTGAACGACACCGATGTCATCGGGACGTCCTTGAATAATAGCTCCGTTGCCTGCAGCAGCCAGTGTGCTGGGCTTGGTAGTGCTTGAAGGTGACACAGTAAAGACAACCTTAGCAGCCGCTGCAGAGCCTTCTACAAGCGCCTGGGACAGCCCTTCAAGTGACTTGAGATCACCGATGAACTGACCAACACGACCACGTCCGTAGCTCTCACCGTCAACAGTGTTGAACCGGAGAGGGATCCACGGGTTTACATTGATTGGTGACTTACCTTGAGAACCTTTGATAACTTTATCAAATACTTCTTGGTGCCAAATAAAGCGATTGTTATCACGTCGCACATGTGTGTACACATCGACGTCATCATTATACGGACCACCTTCATCTGTCACTCTTTGTGTAAAGAAATCAGGAGGCAGTTGTTTTTCAAGTAGTTTTTTAGAGATACGTTCTTTCGTGACAATTTCAATCACTTGACCGTTCCCGTCTCGATCCACTACAAAGCGGCTCAAAGGATATAACTTCAATCCAAACTTGCTCATGAAGACAAGGGCATTACCACTGACCACCAGGTGCTGCAGAGCTTGGTGTACAACGACACGGTCGTCTGATGCAGCGATGGATTCAAGGATGATGCGCTCAATCTTTGCAAAAGACAAGTCAAGTTCAGACTTAACTTCAGGTCCGAACTCCTGACCCAGCTGACTTTCGTCAAGCTGCAGTTTAAAGAAGCTGGTTTGAACAGGTAGCAGAGCTAGCATCAACTTAGATGCCAGAGTAACTACACCTTTCGCACCAACGCTTTGGTAAGGTGTCTTAAGCTGTTTCATGCCCACGGTGTATTCTTCGTGACCACGAACCAAGTATGGAAGAGTCAGCTCTGATGCTTGTCTAGCTTCTTCAAGAAACTGAGAACGATCGCTCGACAAATTGTCGTAACGTGTACGTGCTGACATTTAATTAAACGTTAATAGAAGAGATACGCAGACCACGTCTGCCAAATGTACCAGTGGTACCACGTGCAGTCAAGCCAACTTGCTGACCTTTTGACGTGGTGGATTTAACACTAACGGGTGTTGCTTCTTGCCGACGACGGAGAGAAGCTTGTTGTTGTGCAAAACGTTGTTGCTCAGATTTAAGCAGTGACTCGTATTGAGATCGTGCTTGACCTAGCTGTGTTTCATATTGTTTTTGTTGAGAGGCAGTTTGTGTTTGGAACTGTGTCTGCAAACCACCAAGTTGTGTTTGGTATTGCTGTTGCTGCTCAGCAGTCCTCTGTTCAAACTCAGTTCTAGCTTGACCCAGTTGTTCCTGGGCTTGGCCTAACTGCTGTTGGGTTTGACCCAGTTGAGTCTCATACGTACGTTGTTGTTCTGCAGCTTGTGTTTCAAACTGGGTAGTTTGTTGACCAAGTAATTCTTGGTACCTAGCTCTAGCTGCGTCTAGCTGAGATGCGTATTGAGTTTCTGCTTGAGCTAGTTGCTGTTGTGTTTGACCTAGCTGCTGCTCAAATTGAGACCGGACTTGGCCTAGTTCTTCTTCCGACTGCTGACGAGTTGTACCCATCTGCTGCTCAAATTGAGCTTGAGCCTGAGCTAGCTGCTGTTCAAACGATTGCTGCTGACCACCCAACTGTGTTTGGTATTGAGAAGTAAGTTCTGAACGTAAACCTTCTAACCTAGCTCTTGCAGCCTCTCCCTGTTCTAGGAGCTGGGATGTTGACTGAGCCCTGAGATCAGCAATCTGTTTTTCAACTGACGACTGATACTCAGTCATAGCTTGTTCAGATTGTGCAGCTCTAGTTCTATAACCAGTCAGCTCTTCAGTTGCTTGACGCTTGTAGTCTTCTAGCTGTTGTGTAGCTAAAGTACGAGCCTCTTCCATCCTTTTTTCTGCAGCTAAGTTCTGTGCAGCAAGGCGTTGTTCAGCAGCAGTGTTAGCTTGAGCAAGCTGAGTAGCAGCAGTTGATTTCTGCTGTTCAAGTACAGTACCATAATCTGCTTCTAAAGTTGAACGTAATTCATTCAACCTCTTTTCTAGATCAGATTCATACTTAGTTGTCAGGCTGTCACGTAAATCAGTGAGTTGACTTTCGTATTGGTTAGTTAGATTGGTTACCTGAGTTTCAAGTCCAGGTACTACATCTGTTTCTAAGGGTCTGAGGGACTCAAGCTCTTTCCTTAGCCTATCGATTTCAGCAGCTTGAGCAGGATCAGTGCGGTGCTCAATTGTAGGAGCTTGTGGCTGTTTCTTTTGAAACATGTAGATCGTGCTTGATCGTGCACCACGGCCGCTACCTACATAACCTCCGGCTGAAAAACCTGCTGACTCATACTCGTTACTAGGCACGTAAGGGCTAGCTGAAAAGACATATCTACCTGGATCGTTGATATAATTGGTAGTTGATAACGCATCTAGACCACGTGCATCAAAACCAAAGTTAGATCCATAACCAGTCTGGCCGAATAAACCACCTTGACTTAGGAGAACTTTACGGTATTCTGCTCTACGACTATCTGCTCTGCTCATCAGTTATCCTCCATATATTTAATGACCCACTCAACGACACTACGCTGACCGGATCGGTACATGATTTTTTCCATTGTATCGTCAGGTGTAGGGTTGGTGGGTGGAAAGGATTCTTCTAGTGCATGGATAAGTCCTCGGGAATTCATCCCGAGAACCTCAAGCATATTGGGGGAGGTTGACATTGCTGTGCTCGAAGAAGGCAGGCATCCGAGCAGATCGTGTAGCGGCAAGCTCAGGTGCTTTGCCCTCATACATTAGACGATCACTAGAATCCAGCCAAAATTTTTTGTCCAAATATTTATCGGTGTGCTCGCCCAGGGGCTGCATCACCCAGTTGATCGTAGCCTTGCGGAGCTTGTCCAAAGACGGGCTGATGTTGTAGCCCAGCTCAGTATGTACCAGTGAGTTGACCGCCACATGGACTTGTTCGTCTCGACTGATGTCCGCTGAAATCGTTCTCATGCCAGCGTCACCATTAAAGCGGAAGAATGGTAGAAGAACGAAGAAGATTGCACGCTCGGCAACCAATGCTTTGGTGATCGTGTGATCTGGATGTGCTTCCCAAGCGGCTTTAAGCCTAAGGGCTTCCGCCTCAGCTTTCTCATCAACGCCGTAAGCAGAGGCGATGTAACCAAGAGCGACGTCGTGGTTCTCTTCGTCTTGAACGTTAGAGTGGAGTATTTCCCGCGCAAGATCTGGCACTTCAGTGGAGAGAGCATCAGTAATAAAATCTCCCACAGGCAGTTCCATGTGTCGCAATGCAAGTGCACGGAGGATAGTCTCCTCCGCACCTTCTTTGCAAGTACCGGCGGTCATCTGTACCGGTGTCCATTTTCTTTTTCGATTGAGTAATTTTTGATAGGGGTTCATTCTTGACAGTCACAAGTGAGTTCTTCATTTAGAATGTCAGCAAGATACTCATCGACGTCCTCCTTGATAGCTGCATAAACATCAGACTTATCTTGTGTATCGCCCATGACTTGCAGACTATAGTAAAGGGAGGTTTGAGGAGATTCCAACCACTCTTCGATAAAGGCGTTGTCATAAATAACAACATCACTCCAACTGTTGAAGCTATACCCGTGAAGAAGTCCCGTGCGATCCAGGAGAGTCATGATGCCATCAGCAACACGCTTGTAGTTCTCCCAGCCGACTTCTGCGGCGATCTCTACGTCGCCATATTCATATGTTTGTACCCCGAACGTACCGCTGTCACGGTCTACTGTCCGGCTAATTGGTGGCGCGATCTCTGGTGCTTGAGTATAGCCATCCAGATCTCGGCTTCGATAACTGCAGGAGGCAGTGGGTGCGATAGCAAAGGCTCGAACCATACCAGCAGAGCGAGCAATCTCGGCTGCAGCTTTAATACCATTGTCAAGCTGGGAGACCAGTTCATAGGCTGGTGTGCGTACCACTTCTCCTGCATTGTACTGGTCCAAAGCAATCCCGAATTGCTCATAGGTTACTCCGTACCTCCGTAGTAGGTTAGCAAGTCCGAGTAGTCCCAAGCCAACTTGTCGGTCGGTTTCTGAAGGGAGGTACTCACCGCTTTCTCCAACACCTGTTTTGCCATGGAGGCTGCACAGCTCGGACATACCTTCAGCAAAAGCTCGCGGGATGTCGTCGAATTCACAGGCACCAAGAGCGACATGCTGTAGCAGGCATGTTCCACGTGAGGGCAGGTAAACTTCAAGGCAGACGTTTCCTCGGATTCGGTTTCCTTCATTGTCATACTTTACTTTGTTGAGCCAGATGTCACCTGATTTGATGCCATAAAGGAGTTCTTCTTTAAACGTGCAAGCCTCCCACCACTCCGGCTTGATGTTGATGCATCGCTTGATCCAGGGTAGCTCATGGCGAGGAGTTTGTATAAATTCAAGTGCATCAGGATGGCTAAGATCCAGGTGAGCCACCACAGCACCGTTCTTGTACACACCGCCGCGACGAAGGATCTCATTTAGCGTTGAGTAGATTTTTGCGAAAGAGACTGGTCCAGATGCAACCAATCCTTTGTCATTTTCTGTTCCACGGGGTCGCAGTTTCGACAAGTGGACCGCGCAACCTGCTCCGAAACGTAGAGCATGTGATACAAATTTCCAGGATGCTTCAATTCCATTTTCTCCCTCGATAGAATCTTCTACGGTAAAAACAGTGCAACTGACAGGCAACCGGGAGGTAGGGTCGTCGATCCAAGACTGGACTCGACCGGTGCGTGCGATGTATGAGGTGGTCATTCGATAATAAGGTCGTTCAATTTTGGTGGCTGATAGTTAGGTCCTTTCATGACCTTACCATCTACTCGGTACAAAGGTTTTCCATCCTCTCCGAGCTTGGACATGTTTGATTTGTGGACACGATGCATTGCTTCATCGAGATCCCATTCTTGAGAAGCAGCAAACTGGTAGCAAACATACACCAAGTCAGCAAGCTCCTTCAGTTGTTCACACTCATCCTTCATGTGATAGGCTTCATGGAACTCTGACCATTCTTCATCGATCAAAGCTTTCTGACCACTCCGACGGTCCTTCCCAGTCGTCAGTAAGTATGCGGAGCGGAACTGTTCCGCCTGATCCATCAGGCTCGTGTGTATGTAGGAGTTCATTCTCAAGATAGTGGATAGCTTTTTTAAGGTCTTTAACCTTTGTGTTATCACCCTTGAAACCGGCTCTGCAAATATATTTAATAGCATTACCAAGGTGATAGTTGAGTTCTTGATCCCGTATGAAGTCCCAGACTTCTATGGATCCTCTGGTGTAATGGGCGGGTGACTTGTGATCCATTCCTTAACTAGGTTGGAAACTGTATTAGCAAGGCAAAAGTTCTGCCGTTGTAGTGCGATGAACAACGTGATGATGTCATCTTTGTCAGCCTCAGGAAGCAGGTCCTTGAGGCGTCTGATCTTTAGGTCCTGCTCCATCGTCAGCTCTGTCACTGGCGGAGGAGGGAGCCCATCGTATGACCTGTTGTTTGTGTTGGTCAAAATCTTCGTGTGTAAGAATTCGTGCGAGTCTGGCATTTGTCAAAGCAACTTCTTCATCAAGACCTTTTTCTGCAAACGCCTTGACAACAGTCTCCCACGTGTACCCATTCTCTTCAAACAAAGCAACGGCACGTTTGATTCCAATACCAGGCACGCCTGAGTAACCATCGGTTTGGTCACCTGCAAGCGTCTGAATAAAATGCCATTTCATACCTTCTTCCGGCGTGATGTCTATCACTTCGTCAAGATTGTACAAACGACCAGGGATTTGACGCATGTCTTTATCAGGAGATACAATAATGTTACCAGGATTTGCAGTAGCGTAGATACCCATGACATCGTCAGCTTCAAGCTCAGGCATTCTAATAACTTGGTACTGCTGACTGAGTGCTGTAATTACGCGGCGATAACCGCAGGGCTTCTTTCTATTTCGGTGACCTTTATAATCGGGGTAAATTTTTTTCCGAAAATTTTTAGAGTCACTAAAGAACAGCACCATTTCTGGCACGTCCCACATAAAGTTGTTTTTGATCTTGCTCAGCTCACGCTGTACATTAGATAGTGCCTCTGAAAACTTACTAACAACCAAGATGACATCATCTCCGAAGTCAATTTCGTCTTCAGCGCCGGCGCAAGACTTGTAAACGATATAGTCGGCGTCAATGAGTAGTTTCATCAATGGACCTCCGACCAGTCCCTCCCTTGCTTTGCTTCTGCACTGATTGGGAGGCGTAGTGAATAGTACTCTCCAGCCTTTTCAGCGCAGCGTACCAGGGATGCTGATAGCGCGTCTGCGTCCACTGGGTCGCACTCGAATTGTAATTCGTCATGTATAAAAGCGAGCTGTGAACAACACAACTCTTTAGTGTTTTCGTGATTGATTACCATCCAACGCTTTGCAATTACACCAGCTCCTGATTGGAGCAAGTAGTTCAAAGCTTTGTGAGGGCTGTCAACGGCAATCTTTCGTTTGTCTATCGATCGGACAAAGCCCTTCTCAGACGCCGCTTTGATTGCCGCCAGAAGTTCCGCAAGTCCATCAATAGCAGAAACAAACGCTGCTCTAATCTCCTTACCTTGTGATTTCGCATTGCGATCATTTAAGGAAGAGTCAAAGGAATGTCCGATTTTGGCGTCACCTGCACCGTAGAGGAAGGCGTAAGTGACTGTTTTAACTTGGCGGCGGCTGATTCCAATTCGGTCTGCGTTGACTTGATGGATGTCTCCGTTGAGTAGTACGTCCGCGTAGCGTCCCTCATCATATTTAGCGAGGTAATGTGCGAGCATCCGAAGCTCGATACCGCTAAGATCGGCACCCACCATAACTTGACCAGGTGATGCCGTGAATAGTTTTCTGAAGTCATGATCACTAGGTACTTGAGCTAGGTTTGGTTTACGGTGTGCACATCTGTGTGTGTTTGTAGCAACTGAACAGTGGTGATGAATACGATCAGCAGTCGTACATAGCTTCAGCCATGCGTTCGTGCCTTCCGAGATCATCCCCAGCTTCTTCGTAATATCGAGACACTTCAAGAAATCCATCGCAATCGGTGTCCCAATATCCTTGAGAATCACTTCGTCGATGATGGGCTTCCCAGTAGGTGTCAGTTCCTTCGGTTTCCAGCCATGAAATGTTTGCAGGATCCATGAAATATGGTCTCGTGAAGTAGGGTTTAGTTCCTTGAGCTTTGTGAATGTGCATCCTTCAACGTATCCAGATGATTTGTTATTTCGTTTAGGAGTAAATTCTGATCCGAAGACGTAAGGGTGCCTGTCGCGTAGTAACTGATAAGTTTCTTCAAGTTCTGTTCTGAGAGAAGATGCAAGTTTCCATGCAGCCTCTGAGTCAAAATGCCATCCATGAAGTTCTTGTTGGGTGAGTACTTGTGCAACTTGGTGTTCTAGCGCGACCCACTCAGGTATGGGTGGAAGTGATCGCATAGTTTTTTAGTTACGTTAACATCTTGTATGCAATAATCTTGCATTTCTTGTGACCATTCAGACCAGTCAGCATCTTTACCAAACTCACCCTTGTATTCACCCAGGCGGTGACCATAAGACTCAAGTGAATGACGTCCGTACAGTTGTAACGGCATGTTCTTCCACTTGTGTTTCATATCTAGGTCACGCATGTCTGTGTGATACAAGCGTGAAAGTAGCAACGTGTCTACAACCAAGGCGGTTGGTGTAAACCACGGGTAAATCTTGCGAAGACAGGGGATGTCATACCCGATGATGTTGTGCCCCGCGATGACCTCAGCGTCCTCCAAACGTTGGACGCCGCGTGTAATCGGCTCAGCATTACCTTCGTCATTGTAAACGAGCGTCTCATCAGTCTCCGAATCGTAGATGACAAGACAGTGGATCCGGCTAACATCATTTAGAAGTCCGTTGCTCTCCAGGTCGAATACCAGCATGTTTCCAATGGTAAGTTTTGTCTACAAATTGTGCACGCTCTACCATCTCAGGCGTGGGAGGATTTGGTTTAGAAATCAGTTGTTGGGTCGAACTCTGCTTCTGGTTGTGATTCATTGAATTTACAGGTAGAAAGATCGTAGGTCAGTTGACAGGCGACACCAACCTCGCCTGAATATCGATTTTTAAGGACTCGCACAGTCGTAGAGCTTGATTGAGATCCACTCTGCTGATCTCGCTCAAGTGCAATGCACGCATCGCTGAGTTGAGCAATAGAAGCGGATCCTCGTAGCTGTCCAAGTGTGACGCGTGCTCCCTCTTCATGGTTGACATCTGATGTAGTTCTCCGTAGATGTGATACAAGAAACAATGAAATACCAGTGCGTTCTACAAGAGAGCGCAGCTTGGTCATGGTACTGTCGATCATTTTTCGTTCGTCTCCATCAAGTCCACTAAGAAGAATGGAGAGGTGATCCAAGAAAACGACTCTACAGTCGAGACCTGATGCCAGGTACTCAATCCGATTATAGATAACATCAGGATCGTAGGAGCCGAAACCGTCAAACAAATACAGGTTCCAATTAGCAATCGTAGAGTCGAACGCATCTACTAGCTCAGATCGATCATGCTCTCCAAGGTGGAGGCTTCGTCCGACTGCTGCTGACATAAGTCCGAGAGCTGTACGGCGGTTTGACTCTTCAAGTGCCAGGTAACCGACCCGTTCTCCTTTGTTAAGCAGGTGAGTACATAAGTCACGACAGAAGGACGATTTGCCAATCCCTGATCCTGCAGTAATCGTGACAAGCTCTCCGTACCGGATCCCGTGAAGCTTTGATTGTAGTCCTTGAAATGGATAGTCATGATCTGATGGTGGTGACGGTGTTGTGATTACATCGAGCAAGTTCTTTGCTTCGACAATACCGTCAGGTTTGTATTGAATGTGTGCGTAGTTACATACAGCTCGGATAGCCTCGCTGTCGTTAGCCTGTAAAGCGTCTGAGGCGTCCTTGTAGTCCTCTAGAAGACCGATGAACACCTTGCCAGGTGGTAACACACCGGCAGCGTCTTGAGCAGCCTTCTGGCCGGCTTCATCGTTGTCGAAGAAAAGGACGATTTTATCGTAGTAGTTGATCCATTCATAGTTATGTTGGATCGCTTTCTTGGCTGCTGCTGCTCCGTTAGGGATGGAGACCACGTCCCAGTTAGGTTGTGCCTCCCAGATGGACAATGCATCCATCTCACCCTCGCAGATAACTAGCTTCTGCTCTTTCTTCGTTGTTTTGTGACGGAAGTTTTGCATTCCGTACAGGGTTTTTACCTCACCCTCACAACGAAACTCTTTGTCTTTGGTCTTGATCTTTGCGCCAAGAAGTGTGCCAGAGCTGTTGTAGTAATGGAAGCGTAGTTGTTCTCCATCTTTATAGGCTTTGAACAACTCACAGGTTCTTTCTGAGATCCGTCGCTTCTGCAGCCTTCCGGCTGAGCCTTGTAGGTGGACATCTCGCATGGTGTGATTGTGAACAACGGCGTTACCGCCGGTATGATTGTAGCATCTAAAACAAAAAGTGTGCCCGTCCGAGTACAAGCTATTTGCATCAGACGAGCCACAGTTGTCGCACGGTATGTGACGTACGAATTCAGACTCGCTCATAGGAGCCACTTGAGTGGGATATTAGCAAACGAGCACCAAGGTATGTCGAGTTTCTCGCAATACTTGGCATACGTCGTTTTACTTTTTTTAGAGATAGTGTTGTAGGGTGCCTGAAAGACCATGCGTAGATCAAGGTCAGGATGTTGAGTCTTGACTGCTTTGATCTTACGCCGGTCCGCAGAGTCCCAGTAACCTTTGCACTCCAGGTACACACCATTCGGAAGAATAAAGTCCGGGCTGTACTTGTGCTCGATTACGTAGGAGATCTTTTCGGTTTCGTATTCATACTTGACACCCAGCTCGACGAGAAGATCAGCAACCTTCTCTTCGAGTCGGGATCGGAAAGCCATCAGAAGTCGTCTTCAGGTTCTCCTGCTTCGTTGGACACGTTAGGGTCACCGACCTTGAAGCCTTCGGTTTTACCGAACAGCTCAGCCACATCAGCTTCATCCATGTCACCGGTATCAACACCAGCGGACGATGAAAGCGAGATGACCTGAACTGCTTTGAGCTTCAGACTGGTGCCATAAGTAACACCGTCCTTGAGAATGTAAGGCTTCTGGAAGAATGCCAGCTTTACCTTAGAACCACTGTACAGCGGTGTGCTTTCGTCAGTGATCAGCGTGCCTTCGGTGTCTACCACAGGCGGCTTGGTCTCGTCGTTCCAGGTAAACTTGACCTGGTACTTACCTTCGGAAACCTCTTCCCAGGGCTCAGGCTTCATAACCGAACGCTTGGGATTCTTGAGTTTAGATTCAGCCCATTTCAGGGACTCAACGCGATCAGCCTCAAGCTGATCCACGACATCTTGATTGACCACAGCCATGAGCTTGTAGCCAAACTTACCTGGTTGCAGTACAGCCTGGTAACCTTCGAGGATAACGGGCTGTTCAGTTTTGATGATGGTGCGTGCCATTTAGCAGAAGAAATAAGTGGATTCGATAACCGATGCGGGTTCTAAGTCGTCAATCATCGGTGGGTCAGTCTCTGCCCCAATTTGTTGGGCAAAGGATGTTAGGTAGTCATGCTCCGCAAAGAGGTGCATGTATGTTTCACGAACAATGGCTGAAAGTACAGACATGTCAGTAGCACGACATAGAACCGAGTCGTGTATGAGGGAAATCGGAGCGTCGAAGCGTAATGCAGATAGGTGCAGGAGTGATGCATCAAGGGAGTGGATAAGATTTGGCGCTGTTGCGTTCTTGTGGTGGTTCTTATCTACCTTACTGCTATCACCGGTTGCAACCTTGATCCTGCAACGACCTAGTAACTCAAGACTGATCTCTTGGTGGTCTTTCTTCATCAGCTTTTGTGTAACTGAGAAGCCAGACGGTGTGGTCCATGTAAGTTTATTCAGACCACGATCGATTGCATTACCGACCTCTGACTCAATCCAAGACATCACAGCCATAGGTCCAGGCACAATGCGATCCATTGCAGCCCGTACAGCTTTGACAGTCTCAGTCAAGTCATCTTTTTCAACTTCGACACCCTTTTCCTTCAATGCTTCACGTATGTATCCACGATTGGAAAACGGTTTAGCATTGTAGGGTACGGTCATCACTACACGTTTGACAGTTTTTCTGTCCATGTAAGGTCTGACTGTGTCGGGTACGTGTGGGGCTGCCGCTTCTGCGACAACCTTGTATGCATCCTGAGGTTTATCAGAAGGCAATACGTTAACCAGCTTAGCAGTGGATGCGTCCCTGGCAAGACCTGCCAGGATCTGAAGACCACTACATGTAGCGTCTGTAGCTACAGGCAGAGATGTGTGTTGTCTTATACACGCTATTACACATGCATAATACTCCTCACATGCTGCCAGGAACTGCCACGGTTCATCTGCGACCTCCCATTCAGGAAGGTTACCAATGGGATCTGTTGCGACCTTGCTGATGATTGTGACGTTGTCACGTACCCAGGCTAGTCGTTCGGACATGGGAGCCTTGTCAAGTCCATACGTTGTAGCAACTTGGAAGGCTAACCATTCCTCAGCTTCAGGTGTCATGAACGACATCTCATGAAACTTAAGGAGTGACTTACCAAAATCTGT
>Ga0070746_10001481_pt1 | contig 14005 bp, 19 predicted proteins | sample VirMetDEL_Mar_21_FD_77016 | JGI IMG/M metagenome (GOLD analysis project Ga0070746, IMG submission 77016) | Aqueous microbial communities from the Delaware River and Bay under freshwater to marine salinity gradient to study organic matter... | ecosystem: Environmental > Aquatic > Marine >... | reverse complement strand
TTGATGTCAGTAAGGCGCGGTATGGAATCCATACGAAAAGTTAATACCCAAAAATTTTACAATGGGATATTAACTGATACGCGCATTGCTGTGCCTATAGATCAAGTGGTCGCTGAAGATGCTACTAATGTCTTGCATACGCAGCTTAAGCAACACGGCATGAGGATTTGGAAAGCACCTGCCTTGTCTACTAAAAAGGTAAAAGGGCAAAAAGCAGGTGATGAGCCTATGTATTACGCACTACCTGCTGCAATGGTAGACAACTTAGAAGACATGAACAAGATCTTCACAAGCACTAGCGAAAATGATTCTGGATTAAAAAGCTTAGTTAGAGGATTTAGAGAGGTGCAAGGACTTTGGAAAGCATATGCTTTGATGAGTCCGGGTTATCATGCAAGAAATTTATACTCAAATATCTTCAATAATTATCTTGCAGGGGTTAAAAATCCAAAAGCCTATGCAGAAGCTATGCTCTTGCAGGTAGAAGACACTGCTAATATAGGCAATAGAAAAGTAAGGTCTTCCATAGAAAGGCTCTTAGGTGGAAGAAAATCAGTAGACGATTACACTTTCAAGTTGCCAGATGGTACAACTAAAACGGGCAGAGACTTTTTAAATGAGGTCAAAGAGGAAGGAATTGATGCAGGAGGGTTAATTTATACTGAGTCAGATCTTGGTATTGGCAAAGAGTTGATGACCTCATTTGAATTACGTAATGGAAGACCTTCAACCACAGACATTTCTGATGGACTGCAAAATTGGGGTAATCAAGAAGAGAGAATTGCTAGCGTAGCTTCTAATATTTTAAATGCTGCGATTGAAGCAGGGTCAGATATAGATGCTAAGACTGCTCAAGCAACAGCAGAGATGTATGATGTGGCTGCAAGAGCATGGGCATGGAGGAACTGGAAGACTCCAGAAGATTGGTATACTGAAAGAATAAATCAGTTTAGAGCGTATGCTATACCTAAAGAGGGCGCACCAGATGATAGACTAGACTTCTTGTTTCAAAAAGCTCCTGCTGGAAATATAGATACACCAGAATTTAAAGAAGCAATTAAGGGTGCGTATGCAGTTCATCAAGACGGAACGCCCATCAGAGTTTTTCATGGCACAAGGTATGCAGGTAATATAGCAGAAGAAGGATTTGACTTACGGGCTAGTAGCACAGGAAACCTATTAGGCAATGGTATTTATGTTACCGAAGACATTGCTGCTGATGTAGGACGCACTCCCCAAGACTTGAAATTAAAAAACAATCCTTCCCCCGATGACGCAGAAGGCATAAATATTGTAAGTAACTATTACAGTGATGCTACCAAGCCTTTGCAAAGACTTACTGTGGACATAGAAAGGTCTGTGAACGCAGTAAAAAAATATGGGGATGAAGGCAACGTCCTTTCTTTAGTTAAAGGAACGCTTAGTGAAGATCCAGTTAAAAGAAATGATCAGATAAGAAAAGCGTATAATGTTAAGTACAGGAATGTTAAGAAAAAAATAGAGTCTAAAATTAAAGATGTGCAAAAATCTCTTTCTGATAATCAGAAAAAAATGAATGCAATACAATCAGAAAAAGATTTAGTAAAACGAAAAAATAGTCAATCATCTATGGAAAATCTCTTCAAGCAACAAGCCAAGTTATCTGAAGAGCTTAGAGGATTGCTGAGTGAAAAAAATGATGTTATCTCGTATAGTGATAGACTTGATGATCTAAATAGATATTCATTAGATTGGGAATCTATAGGGCAGTCTGCAGGTATTGTAGACGGATACACCTTTATAAAAAATCCATTTGTATTGAGTACAAAAGACGAAAAAGGTGCTAGAAAGTTTAGGGAAATGGGGATCGAAGAGGAAGAACTCATTATCTCTAATCTTAAAAAGATGGTGACAAGAGATTTGTCGCAGCTAGATGCTAAGAGTAATAGTGATTTGGTTGGTAAAATTGCATCTAAAGGCCAGCCCATAGAAGAAGATGTTTTGCAGTTAGAGGTAGAGAATGCATTTAATAACTTGCTTGCAAAAGATCCAGATGAAATAGGCAAAGCTTCTAATGCTGAAGATTTTTATTATAAAATAGGGAAGACTTTAACAAGGATTTATAATGACTTTGATCCTTTAAGAGATTATGATGAAATAGAAGGAAGGTCTTTATTTAATTACTTTCTGCAAGATATGGGTTATGATGGGTTGACTCATGCCGATACTTTTTTAGGAGATGCTTATACTTACAGTCTTTCTGGAAAATCTTTAAGGCCTACGGGTACGGACAAAGAGTTTGCTCACCAAGTCTTTGTGATTTTTGATCCAAAGAACTTTAAGTCTACAAGAAATAAAGGGACTTGGGATCTGAGCAATGAAGACATGCTTTTGCAGATGGGTGAAGGGGAGATTCAAGGGGCTATTCAATTCTATCCTAACGGCAAAGCTGATATATTAGCTACTGCTGAAGCTAATCCCACTACCTTTGTACATGAGATGGGTCATTTAATTAGGCGCACTATGCTTGATGAGAATGACAAGCAAATTATTCAGCGTTGGATGCTTGGCGATAAAGAGTATAACTCTCTCTACAAAGAAGCGCGGTCACAAGCTGAAAGGGCTGCTGACTTATCTCCACAAGCACAGATAGATGTTGATGTAATGACAGCAGAACTGATGGATAGATTCTCATGGACTAAAGAAGGTGAAGAGTTTTTTGCCAAAGCTTTTGAACAGTATATTATGGAAGGCGTTGAATACAAAAATATGCCTTCTCCCGTAAAAGGCACTTTTGATTTTATGAAAGAATCTTTTAGGGATATATATGACTTTTCAAATAAAGGGTCTGTAGGGATTAAGCCTAACGATGATGTGCGCCACGTATTGGAAAGAGTATTAGGTCGAGGCGTAGATCCAGATGCAGAAAGCCTAGCAACTCCCAAAGCTATTTTGCAAGCTACAGCAGAGACTTCTGAGCCTATCCTCAGAAAAGCTCAGAGAATTTTGGGAGACAACTATCTAGTAAAAGCAAATAGGGCTTGGGGTGAACGACTAGAAAATAATGCTCGTATAGCTCATTATATCCATATGAGAACAAACGATGTCGGTAAAATTCAAGGCAATGGTTTGTTAAATAAAAAGGCTGTCGGATATGGTATGACTGCTACACAAGCAGCAGACTCTGTAAGGCGATACCTCTTTGACTATGGCGAACTTACTCCATTTGAACGTAATACAATGAGGACAATCATTCCATTCTATACTTGGATGAGAAAGAATATTCCTTTGCAGTATTCGGAGTTAGTTAGGAACCCAGAAAGATATTCGCCTATTCCTAAGACTATTAATGCTATCGAAACTTTATCAGAAGATCAGCAAGATGTGGCAGTTCCCGATTATTTTTCAGAGATGAATGCTGTGAGACTGCCTTTTGATAGTGGAGATATACCTTTAGACGGTGATGGTATGCCACTGTATGCAGCATTAGACTTGCCCTTTCAAGATTTAAATAGATTAAATATGAAAGATATGGTAGGGTCTATGTCTCCGTTTCTAAAAACGTGGGCAGAGATCTATCCCAATCAAGGCTATAGCTTTTTCCTTGATAGTCCAATAGAGTCTTTCCAAGACGAACCTTCAATGATTGAGATTTTTGATAATAGATACAATACTGGACTAACAGAAAAAGAAATGCACACACTAACAACTCTACTACCTTTGTTGGGTAAAGGTCATAGGCTTGTTAAGATGGCAGGTGAAGGTAGGTTAGGAGAGCAGTTACTTAGAGAAGTTGCAGGTATAAACGTTAGGGCTGTAGACCCAGATGCTCAAGTAAGAGCAGAGCTTTACAAAAGAGTTCAAGTAAGTCGCGCTCTTAATAAGAGGATTGAAAAGCTTATGAAGCTTAGAGGGTTTGATGAAACGCTTGAAGATCTTAAAAATTAAACAGAAGGATATTCCCAATTGGGAATAATTGAAGATAGCTTATTTTTTATCTCATTGTATTTAACTTTATCTATAAGATCTACACGGATGGCAGGGTAATACTTTGCCATCCGTTTTAATTTAGTAGCAGACTTAGAATCCATGTACCCTTTTACTTCTACAAAGTAAGGGTCTTGTTCAAGCGTTTCCCATATCTTGAAGTCTGGCAGATAAGAAGTGACTCCCCTCTTTATTCCTTCAAACCAAAAGGTTTCTGGTTCGTATTCCCATCGTTGAATATTACCTTTGTCCATTAGGAACATTAAGTATCGTGCGTAGTTCGCCTCCCAAGAACTTCTTAGATACAACCCTTTTGGACTTTGCTTCTTCTTGCAGTCTCTGATATCTTGACGGTATCCGCACATTATACCTTTTGCATTCGGCATAATTGTGGATGAATCGTCTGAGGTAATACGCAGCTTTTTTCTTGATGCCTTTTTCTTTTTGGATCTCTTTTTTTCTAGACTCCTTAAGTCTTTTTGTTTCCAACGCCTTTTCATATGTATACCAGTAGTTGTATTCAATGCCACAAAATTTTAAGTGGCAGATTCGTATTTTATGTTTCAAGTTTTTGCATCTCGTTTAGTGAAAGGAAAGCATTCTCTCTGTTGACTTGCCCACCAAATATATTTCGCTTAGTCTGAGTTCTTTCTACATCGTATTTAACTAAGAAGTCTCCCTTTTCATCGCACACTTTCCAGAAGAAGATGTCATTATCTTCCAGTAGTTTTACGAAAAGAAAGTAAGGAACTCCAACGAGAGCGGAAAAAGCACTGCCTGTCTTTATTTTACTGTGGGATATAAGATAAGAGCCAAAAGATTTTAGCTTTTGCAGCGAAAGGTTTCTGCTTTTTATTTCTCCTATTGCTACGAGTTGGTTGTCTCTATAAAACAATCTGTCTACTTGAGTATTGTTTTGAGCCATGAGGATTTGTTTGCATTTAAATTTGGCGCAGATAGTTTCTGCTATATCATTCTCGTTGGCTATATACTCTTTCCCTTCTTGCGTTTCACAACTGAGCATTTAGTCTCCTTTATTTTTAAATATATCGTTTAATCCAATGGCTATTAATATAGCTACTGCACCCCCAAAGATTGGTAAAATAATATCAATAATCCATTTATATTCTTTCATTGCCTATTTCACTTTCTATAAAAGCTTTATAATCATCTGATTGTAGCTTGAGATATTTCTTCAAGTTATTCACATGAAACACATACTCTTTCTGTTTTTCATGTGAAGTGATAGACCAACAGTTATTAATAAGCTCATCTATTATTTCCAATTCTCTCATGTGTCCTCGTATGTTGATGCCCCAAGACTAAAATTTATTTGTGTGTATCTCCCCTACATACAAATATGTTCCCACACTTTCTCTCCCAAAGTGCGACCTTACGGTTATAGGAATTAGTCTTGGGGCATATAAGTTAAAATAGTTTTTGTTGGGCAGACTCAGCTTGCTTCTTACTCTTTTGAACGCCCCGTTCTTTTCTTTTTTCTGCTAGCTTTTTGATTGTCCAATAAGCGGCAGGTCTGTAAACAGGATTATTAAGAGTAAACTTGTCCCATAAATTTATACCAACCTCACACTCATCGCAAACACAGGTAGATATTTCAAATAGTTCTGATTTTTCTGGGGATCGTTCGCTAAGTTCAAACCATTCATGCTGTAGAAATACATGCCTTGGCTTGTCTGGAATGTAATAAAAAGGCACTCTGCCAGTATCTCCACACGTTTCGCATCTGCTTGCTTTGTTTGGTATACATTCTATAAAGTCCTTACCAAAAGCTTGTCTTAGTAAAGGGTTTGTAATTTTAATAATACCAGACTTTGCTTCTTCTATTGGGACTTTAAGAGACTTCTTTTCTTCTTCCTGCCTTAAGCTTTGTAGAGCACTTCTTTCTTCAGTAGATGTAACAATATGCCTTGCAAGGTTCGCAGCGGTAGGCATCCAGTCACCTGCATTCTGCCCTTCTTGCATCGTGTTGTGATCTATAACATGCTTCTTAACAGCCTCTAAAAAAAGCTGTCCATCTGTGGGCTGCACTGCCATCCACAGTTTACTGCAATCCTTTTCAAATTCTTTATTATCCTTTCGATTTCTATACTTCTTTCCTTGATATAACTTCTTTCCGTAATGATCCCAAAGCATGTCATATGCTTCGTCTAAAAAGCCTTGGTCCAAAGCGGCATCAATTACTGCAAGCTCTCTTTCATATTCTTCCAATGCTATCGTCCTTTCTTTAATAGTTTTTCACATTTTCTGCATACAAAATCAAGTTCCTCCCAAAAACTATCTCTGGTTTTTTCTGTGGATTGTATCTCAGTGCCATTGTTTTTGACGTAATAAAACTTCTCCCACTTCTTACCATTCTTGTGTCTAACTCCATCAAACTTGCAGTGAGGACAGCTCTTTCTTGATGGAGCATATGTATTTACTAATCTCATACTAATAGTTTTATAGCTTGTAACTTCTATGTCTTCTTGAAATTCCCACTCTAACATAATTTTTCACTTGGAGGAACAATATCATTATTTTTGCACAACCTTCTAAAAGAAGATGCTGCAATACCCAAAGCTTTAGCTGCTTGGCTATTTGTTTTATACATTCTAGCAGCTCTTTCAATAGTTTCTTGGCTCAGCTTTATCTGTGACTTACGTTGTCTTGGAATCATATTGATCTCTTTCGTTTATAGAACCATTAATAATTGTGCAGGTTATCTGGAACAATACACTAATGCCGGATAGTGTCTCCGTAGTGATAACCTTGCGACTGTGAAGGAGCCACATGAAGGATTGGCAAAACAGTCTACACAATTATTAATAGTCTGATATATTTAGTAAGACCAAATGGTTGGGCGAGGAACGTGAAAGTCATCCTCTGGCTGTATATCATCAAGGTGCAAGAAGCGTGCTTCTCCAGTTTGCGCTACGCCTATTCCTGTAAACTCCAATGCCATTGCATGCTTTAACACATTGTAAGCAGACTCTCTTGCGACCTTAAGATCAACAGCTTTGCCTGTTGTGTGTGCGCCACCATTACCACTCTTAGAAATTTTATCTGCTTCTATTGGATGGGTCTTGTCTCTATATCCAGAGGACACAACCAATCCAAAACCTATTCTGTTTCTTAGTTCTTGTAGCTTGTCCATAAAGGACTCGTCAATATCACAGATTCCACTGTGCTGACATGCCATCTCTTTGAAACTAAAGTTAGGCCAACGATCTTTAGGCCAAGTGTCTTCTGTAAATACCATCAGCTTATCTCCCTTTGTGTCTACACGATCTTGTTTTTTCTAATATAAGTTAAGTCACAATAAATTGCAACCGCTTTATAGGTATCCTGCCCACTTGTTTTTTACCTTATCAAAATCTTCTGCAGCTTCTTGCCTCATTGCTTGATACTTGGTAAGGCGTTCCCTGTCATTCAACTTCACCTTCCTATCTCTAAACATCCAGATCAATCTGTCAGCAAAATCTGGATGAAGGCGTTCCTTTTCCAGTATGCCTATGAAGTTGGGTGCGCCCATCAGTCGAGAGGGGACAACGATTTCACTGTTACAATCATTGCAGCACCTACCGTTTTGAACTACTGGTGAGGCATTATGGCCTTCATCATAACCAAATCCATCGTCTTCAATATCATTAGCACAAATAGAACAAATCATGTAATGCTCCTCAAATTAAGGGTTGCGAAAAATTGTGATAAGGATTATCTTACGTCCTGCTGACGTACAGAAGGCTATGATAGGCTATAGCCTTCTGTACAGTACAGAAGTATCATGCACATAGCCTTCTTATAAACCCATCAAAGATGAACTATGTAATGATAAGTTATACTTACTTATTATGCGGTCGTTGCACTAAGGTGTGGTTTTCAGTGGTAGCACTTGAACTTGACTTTGCTCCTGTTACAAACCCAAAAGGGAATTGCTCTCCTTCTGGTAATGCCCAGAGATGAAACTGGTTAGCGCAATCTACAAGCCGACTCTCAGCAGGATAGAGTTCAATTGCTTCAACCTCTTCACCTAATAACTCATTTTTTATTTGCTGAAACTCCCTCCAATCTTTAGCGTGTCCTCTATCCAATCTTCTTATAGATAGGTGTGTGATTGAATATCCATCTTCAGTTTTTGTTAGTTTCCGTACTAAATACTTGTCGTTAATATAAAACTCACTGTCTAACTGCTCCCTGTATATGTTCCTTGCTTCCTCTCTGCTAATAGATGCTCCTGCTTTTTTAGTTAATTCCATGATTTCATCTATGTTTTGTACATCAGACTCATGCTTTTCCATCTCTGTTCTTTTAAACTTTTTCATATGCCTAACCCCATACTTTCATGCTCCTTAATTTCATCCATTAATTGCAATCTTTCTTCAGCATCTGACAGGCTAAACAAAACATTGAGTCGTATTACTTTAGCAATATATTTTCTGTGAAAATACTGTGATCCCTGTTTCTTGGTATACTCTGTTTCTAAGGGCCAATGAAGTCCTAAGTCTTCATATGATTTTCTAAAGGTGCTTGAGTTTTTAGTTCCCCAAACTAGCCACTTCCTTTCTAAATGTTTATTTGGATAGAGGTCTATGATCTTTTTCATTAGGCTTTTGTTTTGAAACATTCGGATCATTGCGTCCCCTGTTTTTATTTCTTCCATACCCTTTCCATATAAAGGGGTATTTCTAGAGCTATGATTATTATTCATTGCAACCTCCTTGACTTTTTAAATTGTGAGAAAGTAGTAATGCTTTAAGAACCATATCATCAGTAATCCAATCTTCGTTGAACAGATAAGAGAGGTGAGATGTAATAGCGTCTTGTGCTTCTTCTGTGTCATGACCACTTGGCAACCATCGTATGCTAGTAAATGTATCTCTCTCATCTTCTTTGCTACCAAATTTACAAGTGCTTGCAAAGAATAAGTCTGAATCGTGAAGCTCTTTTAATAGAGCTACAATTAATTGGCCTTTATCTGTATGGCTTTTTGTTGACAAGAGTTTTCTTTCTAATAAAAAGAGCGGTTGGGCTGTATGTCCCAACCGCTCTAAGAGTTAGTGGTTTTACTTCTTAAAAGGGAAGATCGTCATCATCCTCTTCTTTGCTCTCAATGTTCTGAGCAAGTGCTTGTTCGTAGTTCTTTGCCGCTTCAAGCGTGAAAGAGTTTAGCTCAGTAGTATTTCCATACTTCTGTCTAAGGATTGGAATCTGCGACTCTTTTATTACATCGCCATTCAACCCCATAGATTCAAGGGCAGCACAGTTAGAGATCACGTTGCTTAATTCTTCACTTGCATCAACTTCTTTTCTTTCGCTCTCCAACCAAAGAGTATCAACGTTGGCGTAGAGTTCATCGCCTTTCATGCGATGCTCGACCAAGTAGCTAATACGTTGCCCTTGAAACTCTGAGACAGGATCGAAGCTGTCAGCATTTGCTTCTTCAGCAGTCAATGCTCTGCCTAATATAGCCTCTCTTCGTTTTCTGAATCGACTGCCTTCCTTTCTCGCAACGGTCAACCAGTCCCAGATAACAAAGCCTCTTGGATTACCCTCATCGTCTGTCATGTTTGTTCCATCATCGTTCTGCATGATAGTGTCAGACTGAATCTTGAGTATTACTCTGTGCTTTGGACCCCACTGAGTGGGTTCATTCAGTCTAACCTCAACGTCAAAGATAGTTCCACTGTGCTGTCCTTTGGGATGCGGCTTAAAGTTTGACTTAGGTAATGGCACGTTAGTCATTTTTATTCCTTTGTGTTTGGATGTTAGGTTACGGTTGGTGATAAAAGCTTAGCCTCCTTTCCTGCTTTATCACAATAAATAGGTATATATAATACGAAAAAATCAGATATGTAGCAAGGAAAATTTTACAGTTGACATTGTAATAAATAGGGAGTAGTTTTATATCTATGTTTAAATGGAATCTTAAAAGAGTTATTGAAGATAAGGGCATAAGCCAAGCTGCCTTAGCAGAAAAGTCTAAGGTCGGTAAAAATACTATTAATGTTTTGTGTAAAGGTGAGTCTCATAGTGTGTCTCTTCGGACACTTGCTAAGTTATCATTGGCTTTAGGAGTAGAGCCTTGGAACTTAGTTGACTATAATCCGAACGGGACTTTAAAGTCTCCAGAGAAAGGGATCTATTGGTCGAAGAACAAGATGTAATTCCAACCCCCATTACATCTGTAAGCGAATACCAAGAAGCTCATTATAGTTTGTCAGAAGAGACAGACTATGAGACATGGGAAAAAAAGGGAGTATTTCTTCAAGCTGTTCACAAGAATATTAACTGGTGGATAGGTGACTGGATTCTTTTTGGAGAAAGAAAGTTTCCAGATAAATACTCACAAGCTGTATTTATAACAGGTAAGTCTGAGCCTACCTTGCGTAATTGTGCATGGGTTAGCTCTGTATTTCCTCCAGAAGAAAGGACGTACGAAGACTTAACCTATACCCACTACCTTGAAGTGGCAGGAGTAAAAGATAAAGAAGAAAGACATTCTCTTCTTAGACAGGCAAGTGAACAATCTCTGTCTGCGTTAGCTTTAAGACGCTTTAGAGCAGAAGAAGTTCGACTACCACCTGTGACTCCTATACCAGAGGAAGGCTCCTCTAATGTTCCTCAACCTTTACAGCAAGCGATAGAAGAGTTTTCTTCTAAGATGTTAGAAAGATGCCCTATCTCAGATAAAGCAAAGAATACTGAAGTATCAGTAAACTTTCCTTGGGGTAGGCTTGAGATGAAATTTATTAGAGACTAAATGGTTGGAACGTGGGAAGGCTCATTGAACCTCCCCACGTTCGCGATGGTTGTTTTAGGCGGCCCCACCTAATGCAAGCCAATCTTGCTTGGGCAACTGAACCACGTTCCAACCTGTAACTTCTAACTCTGTAGCTCTATCATAAGAATCAGAGTCTTCTGCTGTGCGAGTAATAGCATTTGCTAATCCCCACTTGGTGTAGTCTGTATGATCTCCTCTGAGAAGGTGTTGCAATACACCTCCTTTCTCCTTGTCAGTAAGACCAAACTTCTTTTGTGTAAGCTCAACAACCTTCATTGGATCTTCAGCTATAGGGATCTGCGCTGAGAGCTTGAGTGATTGAAGTATGTTTTCAAAACCGCTTTCACTTAACACGCCAGATACAATGTCTCTGACTTGCATCCAGAATGCTTTGTCTGTCACTTCTTTAGTCTTGTCTGTGTAAAGCTCGTATGCATCATTCATGTCAACAGTATTAGCTTTCTTGCCAACATGATACTTTCTTTTGGCAAAGTCATTAACAACCATGCCGTTAGTGCATACAAGTCTTTCCAAGAAGGGACCAACAAACAAAGAGCCAAGACCTACCTCACTGTTTGATATCATAACGCCAGATCGTATTACATCACCTTTCTTTACTTCACCTTCAATCTCATGCGATATAGCCTTGATATACATTCGCTTGTCTGTAATCTCACAAGATCGTATATCCAATTTAGCTTCAAGCAGTTGAGGTAGCACAGCATCCGCTAAGTCATAGTTATCTAATGGTCGATATCTGTCAGACAAGAACGCTCTTGCTTTTCCATCCAATGTTCTGACCATACGTTGCTCTGGCTTTTCTTTGAACCAGTGATTGATATTGGTGCATAATAGATCGCGAGACTCAGTAAGCATCCTGTCATAATACTTCTTGGGTATATCTAATCTGGAACCTATCTGAGAGTTGGCGATTTGATTAACTTGAAACCTGTCTATGTTTGTAATGTCCAAGTCAATACCCGATTGCTGTGTGCTTGGCGTTGCAGTTGCGGCTCTTGTATCTAAAACAAAGTCACGCTTGAGACTCATCTGACGGTCAAGTTCTTCTGCAAGCTGAGTAAGAGTGCGTCCGCTTTTCATTTGTTATCCCTTTATTAATTAAAGTAAAGCCTGTGTTAGCTACTATCCGAATGATAGTAACCAACACAGACTGTATTACTATATACTGCGAATTGTTTTTACTATGCTGACTCTCCTTCCTGTGTAATGGGTTGACCATTCTCTGTAATGGTGTGCATCTCTGTAGTCTCAACCTTCATTGTTGTGTCTTGAATCCCTATGTTATGCTGTGGATGCTTTGATTCTTTGTGATCAACTATTGGACTTTTGTTTTCATAGAGTTGATATATTGGACTTTTGTTTTCAAAGAGTTGATCAACGACCTTGTTAAGGAGATATTTGTATAGCAGTTTTAAGTCGTGCTGATCTTCTATCCAAACATCTACATTAAAATAAGTATCTGTTTTTTCTTGCTTGATAGGCCTTAATACAAGCTTGATATGATCTTCTTCGTTCTCACTATGCTTGTTTAGGTGAACATAAACCCATGTTACTTGGTCTTGTCCACGCTCTTCCTGCTCTTCCTTAAGCTTTTCATACTCTTCTTTCTCATCTTTGCTAATGACATATCCATCTACGGTTGCAGAGATATCATCAGAGCAAGAGTCCCAATCTGCAAGAGCTACTTGATTTCCATCCTCATCATAGACGCTGAGGGTCTGATCAATTTCAATACATTCTTCATATGATATTCTTACGCTTGACATATTATAGCCCTTTCATTCGATTTTTAGGTTCAATGTAGAAAATCTTTGCTTTTTCGTAATCGCTTGCTATTTCTTCAGAAAAGAAATATGGTAAGCTTTCAGATTCGATGAATGCTTCTGAGCTAAATTGATTTCTAAGTTTATCTATCCTTTCTATGCATATAACATATTCTGGTATTTTATCGTACCTGTCTATCAATTGGTCGCTTAAAAAGTCGTAATATTTAACAAGCTCTATAAACGAACAATCTGACATGCTTGGGTTAGATATTTTATTAAGCTTTTCCCATCTCAAATAAAAAAGCTTGTAATACTTACTGCTGTCTTTAGTTTTATTCTCCCTTATCCAATATTCGTGTTCAAAAGCTAAAACTGTTTCATGCAAGGTGTGCCACTGCATCCATTTTTTATTGAAATCTTGCATTCCATTCTTTTCCTTTCTTTGTATTCCAATCAACGGTAGGCCAAAAGTAAGGAATCTCTGAGCTAACACTCCAGTTAAATTTACTATAGTATGCAGGGTCTTTTCTTAGTAGGTTTGATTTATGAGAAGAGCAAAAGGAAGGCAAACTTGCCCAAGGGGGGTTAACGATCTCTTCGTGTTCCCAAAGGCGCATTGTATTATTGTATCCTCTTCTGATCCATTCTTTTATCATCTCATTGCCGTATGCTTTTAAAGCATCTATATGCCCTGTCCACATAAGTACAGCAGGGTGGTTTTGCCAAGATTGCCTACGTCCTTCTAATCAATTTATTATTTGTAGGCATTCGACTCTTTGCTTTCCAAGTCTTCTATAGTCAAGGCATCGTGCATTTCGTTTAAATTGGGTTCCGTAAGGCATAAAAGTCTGCATAGTAAAAATCTCCAGTTAAAGTTTTGTGAAATGGGTGCGTTTGCGGCCCTTCTCAAGGAAGGATTTAGCAAGTGCTCGTTATAGATGTAATTATAACGAGCACTTGCTTAATTTTTTAGAATGGTATTCCTAAAGCGATCTGTAAAAGAATATCAATTAAAGAGAAGTAGGGCTTTCTATGTCTCTGTATAGTTTTTAGGTTGCCATACTCAACGTCAGTTAATCCGTTTAAGTGAAAAAATCCGATTGTGCTGTCTATGCCCATAAAGGAAAAAGGTATCTTTCCATTGTGCTCGTAATTTAGAATCTGTCTTGCCCTTTCCTTGTTCATTATTATGCCTCTCCCTTTGCTATAGCTTGAAGTGACCAAAGGTAGGTGTGGTGTTTGGGCATTAAAGATTTGATAAAAGCATCTTCCTGTCTATTGATCCCAAGAGGTTTCGGTTTCCATTGATCATTGACCTCTGAAGGACATTTAAAAGCCATAGGCAATTCGCAAAAAGGTCCCATCATTTCTAAGAGTTGCTTAGCTCTTTCGCTAGTCATGTTTTTCTTCCCCTATAGGATTATGAGGTTTAATAAGAATAGATTTCTTCTATTTCTTTTTTTCTTTTTTT
>Ga0070746_10001480_pt1 | contig 14011 bp, 26 predicted proteins | sample VirMetDEL_Mar_21_FD_77016 | JGI IMG/M metagenome (GOLD analysis project Ga0070746, IMG submission 77016) | Aqueous microbial communities from the Delaware River and Bay under freshwater to marine salinity gradient to study organic matter... | ecosystem: Environmental > Aquatic > Marine >... | reverse complement strand
CGTGGGGTGGGGCTACGCCCCATCCAGGAGATGCCCTCTACGAGCCTAGAAACGCCCCGTATGGGCTTGTTTTGGTTCTAGGGGTCTTAGGGTACTACTGGAGGAAAGTAGGCTCGTAGAGGCTATTCTACGGCTTTTTTCTGATTTCACTTACTTGATAGTCAAAGCCTTTGATGAACTGGGAAGTGTAATATCTACTCTCGCCTACTCTTTTTACACCTAGCCTCAAATCCTTTCTTCTACTTCTTGTAACTCTACCCGCATGAAATCTCATATTCTTTCCACCACGAAATAATTGTCTAGCCATTCTCATGCCAGCCTCAAATGCACCCTTAGCCATTACTTCCACCTTTCCTTTCCCATATTATCACTTCTTTTTCTTCACTCGGTAGACAGGGCGGTTGAATATCTTACCCTTCTTCATTGAGTGTTTGGAATACTTGTAGTCCCTCACCACATCCTTTTCACGGATTGAAGCATTGAACTTTACCTTCGTATATCCGAGCCGTTCCAACTCTTCCGCATATTCTTGAGTCCCTCCGAAGATTCCTCTTCGTATCTTGGTCTCGGGGTCTGTAAAACCCAGGAATTGAAGACCACCGCCTCCTCGAATTGAAGAAGTATCGGAGATACGCCATGCGTTTGCCCCTGCGTAGCCTCGTTGCCATGTAGTTCCATCATTATCGCTGATGGCCTTACCAGCGGCTCGGCTCGCTTGAGAGCGTTGAGTCCAATGCTTCTTCGCCATGATTCTCACTTGTCCGAGACAGTATTTGAACGGTCGTAGAGGGTGTCCATGAGAACTTGGATTTCAGTCTTGGCCGCTTGTAGCGTATGCCATGTGAAATCTAATGAAAAACCATTCGTGCAGTTGAGGAACTTGAGTTGGGCTTGGCATTCAGCGAGATTGGTTTCAATCTGAATCAAGCGTTTCATGTCCGTGGGAAGAATCTGTTCAAGCACTTGAGACCATCCTGGATCCAGGTCGTTCACTCAATCAACTCCTTGACGATGTGGAGACCGAGAGTAGGGTGAACACAATTCCGAGCGACTTTCATGGGGTCATGAGAGCCTTGAAGGTAGATGTTGTTCTCAAGGGGTGGTAATCCGAGCCATTCCATCATCTCTTTCATGGTCTTGGTGTTCCCCGCTTGGATAGCGAACTTACCATCACTCGCCTTGAATGTTGGAACTTTGAAGTCCTCCTCGATTGAATCCAGGTTGCTCCAAAAGTAGTGCCGAGATACTACGGCGGTCGGTTCAATGAGTGGAGTGTAGTAAGGCTTGACATTCTCAACAACCCACTTCCCCTTGAACACATGGCTCAAGAAGATGATTTCTTGATACAATGTCATGTCGGGGTATCGCTTCTTATGGCGAGTCCAAAGAGCGGTCTTGGAATGGGTAGGACATGGAGGACTCGTCCATATCAAATCGAAGTCTTGGTAGTTCTCTAAGAGGTATTTGTGTGCATCACCACAAACGACCGTATCACCTGGATAACGGCGTTTGTATTCCATACAGACTTTATGACTGATTTCAACGGCGGTAATGATCCAGGAAGACGGCCACAGGTGGCGGTTTCCTCCAATTCCCGCATACAAGTTGAGAACTCTCATATCTCATCACCGCATACAGCGCAGAAGTGTTCTTCCATTTCGTGGGCGAGGTCGGCTTGCTTTCTGATGAGGAACGCACGAATCACGCCGAGTTCGAGGACTCGCACTCGGTCAAAGTTGCGCTCTCGCATCTCACGGAGTTCACGGTGAATCTCGTCAAGCATCTCCTGGATGAATTGAACGCTCATTGGTTCACCGCCTTTGGTCGGTATTTTGCACCGTTGGAGTTCTGTTGAAGCCCTGTTTGGTAGCATTGTAGAATGTCCATGTTTCCTCGAATCAAATGGCGAGCGTAGAAAAGTCCACTCAATCGCTCACTAAGTCGGAAGTAAGCGTTCAAGTCTTGGTCGTCAAATGCTTGACTCTTCAACTCGTTCACGGCTTCAATTTCACGGTCGAGTTCTTCTCGGATTTCCTTCATCTTCATTCGCTTCATCAGTAGTTCCCCCCTGCCTTGTAGAGTTCCGTCATGAGGTAATGTGCCAGTCCAGGTTTCCAATTGAAGTGGGTGCGGTTGCATTGGAAGCATCGAACTCGCTTGTTCTCAATTTGAGCCGTCCATGAAATCGGGAGCGAATCGTGGTAGTGGCAGTTCTTGGAGTTGCACACAACAGGCCATCGGAGTTCGTAAGCACTGTGTGAAGCGTTCATAGACCACTTTTGACCCATATACCTTTCACCACCTACATTGATGGTCTCACGAAGTTCGAGGAGGGATATCTCGTAGCCGAGTTCAGTAGGGAACATCGGTTCGGTTTCGTCAATCTCCTTAATTGGTTCACCACAGGAACAGTTCATTTGACCTGGATTCTTCATGAAGCATCGGGCGCATTCAGCCTTCTTCAAATCACTCATTGCTCTCCCTCCATCCAGGATTCTTCGTTCATCATCTCGGCATAGCCTTGTTCTTCTTTGGTAGGTGTTTCGTATTTCACTTTCTCATCTCCGCCCTTATCGGGTCTGATTGAGCGTAGAAGGTGGTCATATATAATACCCACAGTTGTTTATATATGGATGTAAAAGAATCGTTCTTGTAGGCTCTACGGCCATTGAACGCTTCGTGGGGTAGTCATACCATCAAGAAAAGTTCCGAAGAAAAGACTACTGCGAGCCTGTTTTTTGAACCCACACTTTTGAGTCCTCGATCCAGGTCTCAACGGTTTGGAGGCACGATGTAGTTCTTGAAGAAGAAATAGGTGATAGCGACTACGGTTATGGTCGCCGTGATTTCAACCCCGTGACCCTTTGACTCTTCACGAATCGCACGAACCATCCCCTGGACTCCTTTCACAAGTCCTTTTCCGATAACGGCGAATGATTCTTCAACGACTTCACCCGCTACTTCTGCGGCTTGGTCTCCAGCACTACCACCGAATAAGGAGAGCGCACCCGCTCCACCGACTGCGGCTAAAAGAAGAGGAGCGACCATTCAGTTCACCACCCGTTCAAAGACTTCATTCGTAATTTTGAGACCGATTGACATAACGATAACAGGGACAAGAGAAAGGAGAATACCAATACCAATTCCCGCTATAACCGTCGGAACGGCTTTCACACCTGCGAATCCGACTTCTTCCACCTGTTCAGTCAATGTCATTCCTCACCACCACCGCTTGAGAGTATCATGTAGAGAACTGCGATGATGAGTCCACCGCCAACAACCAAAGCGAGGACATTCCCCGTTGAAGTAGAAGTCTCGCCACTTCCTGGATCCAGGTCATCCTCTCCGTAGCGTTCAACCTCGATGATGGCGAGGAAGGTTTCATCGTTGATTTTTGACCCTCCACCCGTTGAAACCTGTTCTCCTCGTTGGCTGATGTAGAAATTCTTGACTTTGGGACTTCCGCTTATGCCGTCTATGTCAATCTCTAGCATATCACCGCCGTATAGGTCAATCTTGACCTTCTCCGTATCGGTGTAGTTAGTTGTTTGATTAAACACTTGAGCATCTCGAATATCATAGGTTTCAAAGTCCATCCCGACCGAATCAAGGTTGGAAATGTTCTCCTCTAAGAATCCTCGATTTTGAGTCATGATTTTTATTCGGACTCGATAGCCGTCTTTGACTCTCAACTTGACCAATCCCGAGTCAAACCCTGCGGCTATGAAATCATCATCGGTCAAGCCGAGAATACGTCCGTCCGTTTCTGCGACGGTGTAGACGTTTTCAAGGTAGATGGATTCAAAGGGACAATTTACGTTTGCATTGTTCTTCTCATACCATCCCCATGAATAAAGAGGGAGAAGTCCCGTAGGTAGTTCAGGTTCTACATATTCGGGGTCTTGACGAGGGTCGAGGCGAGCATCAATGTAGGGTTCAAGAATCGCCATGTCTGAATCAATGTTCATGGTGAGTGTTCCGAACTCTCTTGACCCCCATTGGTCTATGAATATGAGTTCGTGAGGAGGGGTGAATGATTCCTGGATTTCACCTTTGAGTATGATGAGGTCGTAGGTGATACCATCGGGGTTGAGTGTGTCTTCTCCATCCTTGTAGTTTGTGTCTTGAAATGTGATTTCGACTCCTCGATATTCCCGAGTGGTTGAAGATGATTCGGGACGGTTGGCTTGATCCAGGAAGGATTGAAAGACTTCTTCGGCTTCCTCTTGAGTCTTCAACCGACCCCGACTACCGCCGAGCGTAGATTGAACGCCATAGTAAGTTCCCGTAAGCGTTCCCGTAGTCATGGTCATTGTGATTGTGATACCTCGAACGGTTTCTTCACGAACGGTCGTAGTCTTGGGCGATTGGGGTACTTCCTCTTCGGAAATTTCCTCCCGAGCGGTCAAGGTGTTCCAATCATTCACGATACGCTCCTTCAATCCCGATGGGAGGCGGAAGAGTTGAGCATTTCCTTCCGTAGAATATCGGTAGTATTCCAAAGAACCTTTTGAAACAACTATCTCGGCCGAATCATAATCGAGGCGACCATCAACGGCGGGGACTTCCCACTTCATCATCCAATCCGAGTTCGTCCCGTCCAGGGCTGGAGTTGAGGTAATCTGAAAGTCCTTTCCACCATCACGGCGGCGTTGAGAAGATTTCGGATTTGAATTGAAAATTGATGTGCTTAACATGAGACATAACCTCCGATACCGTTTCCGAGCCTGTAAAGGGGTCTATCTCCTCGTTGTTTGCTCCAGGGGTCTCTACCTACCACCGAAGAAAAGGAAGGGCAGGAAGGGGCGTTTATTTGCTTCATATCATCATCCCCTGTAAATCAAGACCGAGCATAGCACCGAGACCAATGGCAACCACCTTGAGCATTGAGGTTGTGGTGTCCAACTTCCCGAGAAGCATTGAGACTTGATTTTCTAATTCATTGATTCGTGCTTCAACATCACGAATGCGGCGGTTCTGCTCGATGTCGAGGTCGCTCATCAGTATTGACCTCCGATTCTTCCCGCCCTGGATTTAACAGACTTCTTCCCGACACATCCCCACATCTTCCGAGCGAGTGCGTTGGGAGTCCACTTGGAAGGAGTAGGGATGCCGCTTGAACGGGCGCAGTAGTTATCCCCCTTCCTGGATCCAGGAGCGATGGTGAAACCCTTCGCCCCCGCATGAATCATCTTACCCGATGGAGAGCGTACCATCCATTTCTTACCCTTTCGTGTGGAACGTCGAATCTTGGTCATTCTAGTGCATCCCCCAATCGTACAACATCGAGCGTAGTTAATGCATCGGTTGCGCTTCCCCTAACGAAGAAAGAAGAGGATGCGGCGTTAGTGTTTCTTATTCTAAAATATAGGGTTGTTGCGCTTGTAGTGTTGAACGTGAATGAGTGGTTGTTGTCTTGGATAACGGCGGCATTAGGACTAGAACCATTCCCAAACCAAAAGTGAGTGCGGTCATAAAGAACATTGGTTGTGATAAAGTTAGAGTCGGTTGAAACTTGTAGGGATGTGTCCGACAGTCCGTAGATGTTGGCAGAAGTTTGAAGCCATTGTGCCAAATTGATTTGATACAATCCAGGGGCAAGGTTCAATTTATGCGGTGCGGTTGGATCCAGGGTTATCGAAGAACCGCTTTGAAGATTCACTTGAAAAACCGAATCGTCACCCAAATCAAAGTCATAATTTGAACCACTTGCTGTTGTTGTACCGTTAGCAATCATTTGAAGTTGAAGTGCTTCAAGCGGTACGGTTGTAGATGGGACGTGAACTTGACTCATATTAACACCTTAACAACTCTACGAAACCGCTTGTAGCGGTATCAAGTCGAAACCATAGGTTCGACGTAGAGAGTAAATTAGGCGGGTCAAGAATCATAATCGTACCTGCGGGAAACATGAGATAATTGTAATCAATCTCAAGTTCTGATAGTGATATACGAGTGTCCTCCGATACACGAAGAATAAGACGGCCTAATTCATAACCGCCACTAACAGCGATAACGTCCGTAGTAGACGAAAGAGTGTAGCGTTGGATAGAAGGTTCATCATTCATCAAATATCCCTCCGATGTTCTACACGGAATGCACTTTTCTTGGCATTTGGAGAGACACGGAAGGTCTGTCCTGGATTCTTTGTTTTAAGCAACTTCTTGACAAGGTTTGCACCCTTGCGAGTTGGGAAGAACTTTGTTATGGGGTAGTATCGTTTGACCATCACTTGACCCTCCTAAACGGGAACTTCGCAGAACGACGAAGAGGGCTCAATTTTGCTCGGAAATCGAAGAACTTCTTAATTTCTCTTGGACTTGGATTCCTTCGGAGAGGAACACCATCTTTGCCAATAGCGATGAGAACTCCCTTTTCATCAAATCCTCTACGAATACGGTTTGGGTTTCGTGGCATTGTTTCACCTGCGTTGCACTACACGCCCCCATCAGGACGAACCCTCATTTGGGGGAGATGTAGTGAGTAGAACCTGGATCCAGGCAACCTCATTCGAGGGTGCGTTGAAGAACACTCTTACTCGTATTCGCTGGAGCGGCTTGAGTGGAGCGAGTGGTCATTCCTTCACGGCCACCTTGAGGAGCGACGATGATAGGTTGGAAGGTGTAGTTCTGAGCGGCGTTCGTGAAATCAACTTCAAGTTGAATGTCTCCACCTTGAGCCATGTAGGTAGGGATGAAGATAGCACCTGGAACCTCAATGTCAAATTGTTGCTCGGTCGTTGAAACACCATCGGCGGCATATTGTAGACCATTGCTCAAATCGGAGTTGAGGTATCGTAGAAGTGAAGGTTCGAGGCCGAAAGCACCGAGTAGATGAACTCGGATTCCCTGCGTTCCGATGTTATCGGCGGCTTCGGTGTTGTTTTGCACCAAAATACCCGCTACAGATCCAGGAACGTTTTGTGGAACTCGGACAACAACCGACTGAATACCTACTGCGGAGGTAAAGGAGGTTGAAGGAACGGCGGTCGTTCGGGTTTGAGTATCATCGTTCAAGCGAAGCCACACTTCAAGACTACCTACCGTAGCGGTAGAACCTGCGGCGGCGAGCCCGATAACGAACTCCATACGACCAACACCTTGAGGAACGGTAGCACCCATAGGGATTTCAGCCCAATAATCCTTCGAGGTATCGCTTGGAACTTCGACGGAAGTTGCACTTCGTCCGAGAGATTGGAGGAAGTAGCCGAAGCGACCGAGACCGACGTTTGTAGCATCGTTCACCGAAGTTCGGAAGTCGGTAAAGACTTCACCGTTCAAGATGCAACGGTAGTTCTGAATAAGATTGTCAAAACCTCCATCACAAAAGCCCGTAGGAGCGGTCTGTGTGAAGTGGAGGATAACTGATTCAACGGTGCGCCCACTTGGAACATTCTCACCGAAGGTTATGGTTTGAGCCGCATCATTCATGATGAGGCTTGAATCGTGAATTTTGTAGAATTGAACACCTGCCATTTGAAATCACCTTACTTACGACGGAACGCTTGTTCCAAAGAATCCATTGGAGGCTTGAAGATGGCGAAGCCGATGGCGAGACCTGCGGCGAGTGCCATGTAATCGAGGACACCTGTAAAGGACATTCGAGGAAGAGGAATCATCAGACAACCCCCGCCGTGTTGAGACCCGTTCGTGAGTCAATCACTTCTTGAAGTGTAGACTTCGACGGGGTAATGTAAGTCGTCAATGTGTTTGCTACGGTGAGAACAGCGAGAATGCCGAATGCGACACCCATACCTCCTCCGATGTTTCCTAGAACCATGACCACCCCTCGTCCACGGAAGTATATGATAACAGAACCTGGACTCCTCCTGGATCCAGGGACGGATTACCCCTACTTCGTAGGGGTAGAAAAAACAGGCTCGCAGTAGTCTTTTTCTCAGAACTTTTTTACATGGTCTATACCTACCATGAAGGCATAAAGGCCGTTCTACCCCCCTTAGAACGCTTATTTTTGACCATTATATAAATAGAAGAAAGGTTCATAAACCGTCAATAAGTGGAGTAAATCAGCCCAGGAAGGGCAGACAAAACACACATGGAGCATGATAACATGAGCAAGAAAATTGAAGAACTACGAAGCAAAATTGAATCGTTGAAGAACGCTGGAACTATCCTCAAGGTTGGAAACCTTGAAGGAAAGGCATTCGTCCTGAATGTCTCAGCGACCTCGATTGTGAAGGGGCAATACGGAGAACAACTCCTCATTGTTGGAACATACGAAGAAGGCGAACTCGACCTCAAGAAAGGGGACAACGCACGAATTTACTTGAACAACAAGCGTCGAGCCACCTTTGAAGAAGCCTGGATCCAGGAAGGAGCATACGCCTTCGTCTTTGGAACAAAGGTAGACCTCAAGAGCGGTCATTCCTACATCCCTCTCGAAATTGTTGAGTCCGTATGAGCAAAGCCTACCGTCCTTCAAAGGACACCATCAACAACTTGAGAGACCTCTACGAGTTGGAAGGTTCTTACGCCGCCGTTGCTCGGTCATTGAATCGAGGACGGAGGGAGAAGGACTTCACCGCTCGACAGGTTTCCAGGATGTTGAATAGGAAGAATGTTGGTCAAGATGGGTCGGGCTATGAGAAAGTCAATGACCCTAAACCCGTTCGCTTGACACCCGCTCAACAACGAAGCATTCAACGAAAGGCGAAGATTGAGAGTGGAACATACAAGCGAGCGTATGAATCCTCAAAAGCACCGAGAGCCATTTACGACTCCATCAAGAAGAACATTGATGCGAAGAAAAAGAGGCTTGAGGCTCAACGGGACGAGGCATTGGCATTCGGTCAAAGGGACAAGGCGGAAGCACTCACGAAACAGATTCAGAACTTGAATGATTTTGACAAGGATTTGAAGGGACAGGCAGACAAGGCGAAGACCTACAAGGATTGGAAGGGGATGCAAGATGCCAACACTCCTTGAACTTCCCGAGATTCGGGAACAGAAGCGTCCACGCTATGTCCCTGGAAATATCGCCGCTTCCTCGATCCAGGTTCAACACGCTCGGGGGATTGACACCGAGACCCTGGAAGGGAAGGCATACCTAATCACCTTTGAGATGGCGAGACAGAACAGGAAGACTCGTTTTTGGGAACTCTACCCCGTCGCTCATTATGTGGAATCGTTCGAGGAAGTCATGGACGCTCTCTTGAGTGGTGGAAGAACATGGTTTAAGGGAGGTCAATATGGTTTCACTCATCCCGACTACTTCTTTTGGAATCTCAAATTCGACGCTCAAGCATTGACAAAGCATCTACCAAACCGCATCATAGACCTCATCTACCTCAACAAAACGGTTCACATCAACTACCAATCGTGCGAAGAAGTAGACCCCGAAGACGAAAGTCTTGACCATTCAAAGACGGTTGAGATTTTCTACCTTCCGAAGAAATGTCTTCGTTTTTCATTTCACAAAAGCCACTTCTATACCCCTCCCGGATCCAGGAAGACGATGAATGGCGGAGTAATTGAGATGTGGGATGCCATGCAGTTCTACGGCGGTTCTTTGAACAAGAATGCGAAGAAGTTCTTCAATGACGAGAAGACTGAATCATGTTTTGATGGCTCTCCCCTCGATGTTTCAAAGTTGGGCGATACGGTCATGGTCAAGGTCAAGGAGGGTCATTCCTTCCGATACGAAAAGGTCGTCTATCATGAATACTACCGAGAGGATATTGAATACTACGCACTCAAGGACGCTGTTCTTTGTGGAAGGTTGATTCGGAAGAAATTGACCGAGTTCGTCCAGGAAGGAGTTCAATTCAGAAATCCGTATTCAATCGCTTCAATTGCTCAAACCGATTTGATGTTCAAGGGTTATCGTGAAATCATTCCCGACCCCGAGAAGTATGAGATGCCTCTCCGAGTTGCGAGAACGGCATATCATGGCGGTTGGTTCGAGGCGGCGGAAGTCGGACTCATCCCCGATGCCATGTATATTGACCTCAAATCCGCCTACCTCTACTCACAATATCACCTCCCTTCAATGACTCGATGGAAGCCCGTTCTCACGAAGAAGGGTAAGCAACGCATCAAGAAAGGCGTTCCACTCCTGGAACCCGAGTTGAGAGGGACATTCCATCATCAATCGGGAGATTTTGGTATTGATCCAGGAAGAATCGAGGAAGAGTTGTTGGCATTGGTTGAACCGAGAACCGACCACGCACCCGCTTTCCTTCATGTTGATGCCAACTTCAAGGAAGGTATGAAATGGAATCCGTTGTGTTATGTTGGTAAGTATGGCGCACCATTGACCACTCCTCGCCGTTTTACGGGATGGATAACCTACGACGAGTTCAAGGAAGCGAAGAAGTGGCCTCACGATTTTATCAACGTAAATGCGTTCTCGGTTTGGAAGGACGATGAGGAGAGTTCCTACCCGTTCCGCCAATTCATTGATTATTGGTTTGATGTGAAGGAATCTCACGAACCATCAGACCCCGCCTACGGTATCTCAAAGAGTCTCGCCGTTTCACCTTACGGGAAGACTATTCAGGACATTGAAGGACGCTCGGGACAACTCTACCACCCTCACTATGCGGCCATGACAACGGGAATATGTCGGGCTTCAATCGCTCGATTTATTCGGAAGAATGATTTCAATGCCGTTATGGTTGCTACCGATGGAGTGTTGATTCGGAAGAAAGACCTCAAGTGTATTCCAAAGCGATACCTGGATGCCCGTTCCAACTTAGGAGAGTGGGAAATCGAGGATGAGGATGTGGATGCCGTGGTTCTCATGTCGGGTGTTTATGGCTTCGTTGAACGAGTCGCTACGGGTAAGCGAGCCATGTTTGTTCCCGACTTGGAGACAGGCCTTCCCTCGATCCAGGAAGAGGAGTTCTTCAAAACGAAGTCCAAAGAACGGGGGAGTGCGGCATACTTCCGAGACAAAGCCTCCTCTCAATCATGGTTTGACTTCCTCACCGTTCACTCCGATAAAGAGTCCGTCATGACAAGGATTAAGCGGCCATACTCGCTCGGTGAAGCGAGGCGTATGGTCATGGAGGATGGAGTCAAAGTTGGCGACTTTTCATTGATGAATATATTTGAGGAGCGAGAGTTCACGCTGAAAGCGAGAGGGGATTCTACGAAGAGGAGATACCGTCCAGGAGCGCAACCTACAACCTTTGGAGACTTACTCAAGGACACTTACCACCTGGATTCATGGGACTCATGGTATGACGTTGATTATGTGTTGAGCGGAGGTAAGACGGAATGACAAAAAGAACGAGAAGGAAGAAGCGTAGAGAGCGTATAACGAAGAAGATTGACTTCTTTTTGAGAATCATGAGGAATGGTGAATGGACGGAGAATAAAGCCATCGTCGCTCACCTGGAATCAACTACTAGAGGTCGTAAGTCATACAACGCTCTCACCGTGAACAGTCTTGGTCAATACCTCCGATGGATTGAAGGGATTGAGCGAAGAGAATTATGGAGGGACGGTCATGCCCGTTCTACCCAATACCGACTCGCTCCAATCGAGGAGGGAGAAGAATGACGATAACCACCCCTGGATCCAGGAAGTGCGTTTTGTGCGGTTGGCGATTGTTCTACCATGACACTCTCGGCCATGTCTGCCCGAATCACAAGTGCAACCTGTTCAAACAGGGGGTTCAAAAAACAGGCTCGCAGTAGACTTGTTTTCAGAACTTTTCTTGATGGTATGACTACCCCATAAACCAATCCAGGCTCATACAGGGCTTTACACGCCTTTTCTACGGTTGTTTAAATACTACCGAGACCTTTATATCCTTGATATGCTTAGGGTCAAACAGTCGGGACAAACCCGACAGGAGAGAAAAAATATGCAAGAAATACGAATGAAAGACATGAGAGATGAAGAAGGAACAGGTTCGGTTATTACTGAACTTGAAACGGTTGGGGGCAATTTTATTACCCTCAATCAAATGTTCTTTTGGAAGGGTGTTCCTCAAGACATTGACATACACAACGACGATATTAAAACCGTGAATATCCTTCAAATCACGAAGCCTCGATACACCTGGACAAAGACACAGAAGCACAACAAGCCTCATTGGGGAGACCGCTTCTACAACTTCACTCAACTCACCCGAAAGGACACCACCCCGAAGAAGTGTAAGAGGGATTGTTGATGCTTGTTCTCCTCGCAAGGCGATAGGCTCAAGTAGACTGATGGAGAGGACTATTCATGGACGGAATGCGAGAAGACGTTGAAGTAATGACCGCCCTCGAACATTTGATGGCGAGGATTGACGAACCGTTGGATGGCTTCATGAATGCACTACACAATGGAGGACACTTGGACGGTTCACCGATGAGTCTACTCCTCTTCACCCTCGCTCGGGGTGTTCACGCCTGGAACAACAACACCGACGAAGGAGAGCCGTTTGACCGCATGGTTCAAGCGGTCATGTCTTCGCCTCAACTTTCACAACTCATGATGATGAGTGGACGGGGGATGGCCGAATGAGACTCCCCTTTCTTGGGAAGAAGGCTTGTAAGACCTTCTTTACTCATTGTGTCTGCGGTAAATGTGGAAGCGAGGAGGAAGAGTAATGGTTGGACATACGAAGACGGCAGAAGGGCTCTACAAGTGCGACGAATGCGGTTGGGAAGGTTCTAGGAGTGGATTCTACAAGCACAGGAAAATCCATGAAGAAGTCGTTCAAGAGGACTCAACCTGGATCCAGGAAGAGCCATCGGAGACCGAAGCGGAGACCATTGAGGTAGACGGTTCGGAATCCTCTTGGATGGATTGGGGAGACCTGGAATCGGACGACTCCGCCACAGACTTTATGCCTACTCCACTCAAGGCACTCCAAAAGAAAGCGGTCTCAAGTAGACGGACGAAGAGGACGAAGAAGGAGATTGAATCCGCTCGTTCCACATCTAAGTCCATCATCACACTTGGACTCACCTTCACCGATACGCTCCTTTCTATTTGGGGTAGAGGACAACTCCTCGACCCCGATTTTATGGTTCAGCACACAGACCGAGACAAGGAGATAACATCGGACGCTGTAGTAGCCGCTATGGAGGAAAAAGGCTACTTTCTATCTGATGCGATTTCACGAACTGCGGTTGCCTCCGTCATGCTCGGTTGGTATGTTGGTGCGCCCGTCTACCGAATCCAAAAGAAATCCAGGAAAAGTCTCTTTCGTGGAGGTAGAGGTTCGGGACTACTCGGACGAATTCCTCTCATTGGTCGGCTGTTCCGAAGGAAGAAGAAAACAGGTCTAACGATCCAGGAAGTAGAGGAGATGAACAATGAACAGTAAAGACCTCGTTAGGGATATTTTCCTCCCATCCAGGACAGGCTCTCGCTCACTCTCCACCGCACTCGCCGCTCGGACAGGTAGTGGTAAAACCGAACTCCTCTCCCACCTTATCCGAGAAGCGAAGAAGGATGAAGCGTTCAAGGAGACTCGATTTCTCTATGTCTCAATCAAACAGGAACAACGATTCGGCGAGAAGTCTCCCGTTGTAGATAACATCGGAGATATGCTCAAGGCCATGTCAAAGGAGAGTATTGTATCGTATTATCCCAAAGACCCCGAGTTCTATGAGGTAGACCTGGACGAAATCATTGAAACCTTATTTGCTATCGCTGATGATGTGGAAGGAGGAATCGTCTTGGTGATTGATGATGCAAACGTGATTCGAGGATTTGATTCAAGAGGACAACCATCTCCAGCCGTGAAGAAATTGACAATCGCAGGGCGAAGCAAGGGCATTCGTGGAATGTTCATCACGCATCGGATAGCAAACCTCCCTCGATTGATGAACGGGAATCTCTCGGGAATCATCCTCATGAGCATTTCAAGTATGGACTTGGACTACGGGAAGAAAATCTTCGGACAGGATTTTGAACCCCTCCTCCCCGAATTGGTGGACTATCGGTGGGCGTATGTGGATTTAATCGAGGAGCGAACCTACAAGTTCAACCCCGTTCCACTCCCTGGATCCAGGTCTACCCAAAAAACCCCGTGAAACGCTCTCTAT
>Ga0070746_10001477_pt1 | contig 14020 bp, 8 predicted proteins | sample VirMetDEL_Mar_21_FD_77016 | JGI IMG/M metagenome (GOLD analysis project Ga0070746, IMG submission 77016) | Aqueous microbial communities from the Delaware River and Bay under freshwater to marine salinity gradient to study organic matter... | ecosystem: Environmental > Aquatic > Marine > Coastal... | reverse complement strand
TGATTGGACAGAACAGCAAACTGCATTCACCGATACTAGGGCAGATGGTACTTCTGTAGCGTATAAGATTTGGAAGAAAACTAGCGGAACAGCACCTACTACTGTGAGACCACTTAGATTAAAAGATGAGTCTTCATTTGCAGGTATTCAGGCTATGACTGATACTGAAATCAAATGGTCATTTGGTCAGAGAGCAAAGACAAGAATAGCTGCAACTAATATCGGTTCTTATCAGTTAAGAAACTCAAGTCAAGGTGCTCCTACTGACACAGGAACATGGGTTGCCAAAGGCACTGCAACAGATACTAAACAAACGACAAGCGATCAAGTATTCACACGTGACAGCACTACAAACTTTCAAGCACAGTATGTTCAACAATACACAAAAACTTATACGACAAACTTTACTAGAATAACTCCTGTCGATTATGTAAGTTTTTCTTCAGCGACTTTTAGTGCTGATTACTCTAGAGCGTTTACAGGTCAGTTTAGTAGATCATACACATCAACTTTTAGTCGTGCTTACGAAAGAGGATTTGTAGGAACTGCGTTTAATGTGCAGTATGAAGGAAACTTTACTACACAGTATATTGGAACCTATGAAAAAGATTTTATTAGAAACAATGATGTTGCGTACAATATTCAATATCAAAGACGCTACACAGGTAACTATTTACGCACCTTTGTTAGAAACACTGATGTTAACTATGCTAGAACTTTTGATCAGCCATATGTTAAAAGATACACAGGTAACTATCTAGGAACTTTTATTAGAAACACTGATGTTAACTACACGATAGATTATCAAAGAAGATATACAGGAAACTATTTACGCACCTTCGTTAGAAATACTGATGTTAACTACACGATAGATTATCAAAGAAGATATACAGGTAATTATGCACGTGTATTCTCTGCGCAATATGCAGGAACGAGGGTTACTCAATATCAACGTAACTTTTCAAGAGCTTATGAAGGCGCTGTTGCAGTACAATACACAGGTACTTATATTCGTAACTATGTTCCAAACTATGTAACTACCTATATCCGCCAGTTTCTTGGCGCAGTGCAATATGTTGGAACCGGGGCTGCGTCTTCGTATACTGGTAGTTATGATGGTCCATATCCCTATGATGGTGTATCCAATACGTATATTCAAGGTTCGGATACAGGTACTGCACAATACAGTGGCGCTGATGGTACACAGTACGACAGGCAAGTTGGATATTCACGGGATATCCAGTTTAGTGTGGGCTATCAAAGGGTCATTCAATATATTACACAAGTAGAACGTGGTTATATCGGTACACAATATGCAAGAAACTTCGTAAATCCTTCAGCCCCACCTGTAGGGTTTTTCCAAGGTTCTGGTAGACAACTAACATATATCCGCCAGTTTGATACTTTTTATCTGGGTGGTCAGTTCAATAGAGTTTTTCAGGGGGTTGCATATTTTAACACCTTTTACATAAGAGCTGTTTCATATGCTAGACAACTCCTTTATACAGGGCCGACAAACTATGTAGGTCCAAGACCTAGATACACTGATAGTTTTAGAAATTATGAAGGGCCAAGTTTTACTAACGTCTACAACAACGAAGACGGTGTTGCTTATCAAAGAAATTTTTCACGTGGCTATGAGGGTGCAACTTTTCAGCGAAGCTTTGAACCCCCAGCACCTGCAGGAAGATTTACAGGCAGCGTTCCTACGCAATATACTACAGATTATATTACGCAGTTTACAGGATTTTTTGAAACAGGTACTTCATACACAACAGATTATACTAGAAACTTTGTAAGAAATACTGATGTTAACTATGCAACACAATATCTAAGAAGGTACACAGGTAACTATGATAGGAACTTTGTAAGAAACACCGATGTGAACTATGCGACACAATATTTAAGAAGATATACAGGTAACTATGATAGAAACTTTATAAGAAACACTGATGTTACATATCAAGGTACATATGAAGGTGCCTATCAAAGACGTTATACAGGTAACTATGATAGAAACTTTGTAAGAAACACTGATGTAAACTATGCACAGGATTACGTGCGTAGATATACAGGAAACTATATTAGACTTTTTGATTCAACACCGTATGAGACTGCATATGCAAGATTATTTAATGTTGCGTATACCCCAAACTATATTAGACTTTATACTACAGTCTATGATGGTGCAGTATATGTTCGTCAATATGAAGGCATATATACAGGTGCATATAACAAAGTCTACACTGGAAACTACGAAGGTAACTATGTAACAGATTATGAAGGTAACTATCAAAATGAATATGCCAGAGAATATGAGAACATATATATAAAAGATTACCTTGGAAACTTTATAGGAAACTTTGCAGGTGAGACAATAGATTCATCAAGCGAAACAAATGAAACTTATACATTATATGTAAGAATCGCATAGGAGATTGAAATGAAAAAAGAATGGAAACATCCATTTTGGGAAAACGCAGCGAAAGATAGATTGACTGCTCGTCTGAATATTACTCATGATGATGGATCTTTTTCTACAACTGTGGCAAGAGTTTCAAAGTATGATAACGATGGAAATATTAGTTCAGACTATGAAGAACTAATGTCTCAAAATACTTTAGATGCGATTGATGAATTTACTAGAGAAAGATTGGAAAGACACAAACAAGAACGTGAAGCTAATATCAAGAAGCAACAAGAAAAAAATGAATCTAAACGACTTGAAGATTTATTTAACTCAAAACTACAAACATTTGAAATTCCTGAAATAAAAGAATCTACTAACCGTGCCTTAAAATCAAAGATTCGAAAAGCAAAAAATAATATTGAAATGCAAGCATATGCTACTATACTATTAATGGAGATTATTAATGAAGGAAAATCCGACTAAAGGATTTGTGACTGTTGCAACTAAACGCAAACAGTTTTTAATGGGCGCTGATAATCTAAAAGAATCGTTACTTACACATTTGCCTGATGCTAAAATAACTTTATTTACTGAACAGCATTTTATAGATGATCCTTCATGTCAAAGATATTTCAGAGACTTTGACAAAGTTCTTCCAACTCCTAGTAATACAAATAGAGAAAAGATGTGGGGAATGGCAAACTCCCCATATGATCTTACGTTCTATATGGACGCTGATATTGAAATAGTTCATGATGACGTAGCAAACATATTCGATCATTTGGAAGATGGTGAGTATGATATGGCATATGTTAATCTAACTAAAGAAGGTGCAAAGCATTTTGCCGAATGGGAATGGGGTCCAAACCTATATGATGATGGATGGAAAGGTATTCCTGATCACTTAGCTCATTGTGGTGGGATTGCTCTTTATGATATGCGCAATCCTCTTATAAAAGAGTTTATGATGGATTGGTACGATTTGTTTTTAAAGCAAAGAGATGGTCGATGGAATCCAGAAGCTTTCGATTATATTAGGAAGGGAAACTTTAGACAATGGGATCAGCTAACTCTTTGGTGGTTGATTTATCATTCGCCTAAATATAAATCATTGAAGTGGAAGTTTTTCGAAGATAACTATAGGTGGAACTACTTTACAAGCTTTGGTTTTAATAAAGATGGAACCTATAACTGTGACTTGGTAGACCCAAATAGGGATTATTGGAAAAGCAATCCAGAACCTATAGTTATACACTATTCTAATTGGATGGACAAAGAGGGAGATAAGGGGTTTTTATAATGAATAAAAAAGTAAACTACATGAGAGACATTGATTTAAAAAACCAAGAGTTTTTAGATATCTTAAATGAATATAAAGATGTGCTTCTTAAGAGAGATACGCCTGATGATATTCCGCTTATTGAAAAAGAAATACGTGTTCAACATAGTGATGAGGATGCAGAAAATTGGATATCTGATCAATATCTAAAAGAAATTATATCTCAGGGAGAGGGTCATGATGGGTTTCCTAGAATTCTAAAAGGATTTTCTGGTTTAAAGCATGAGGATGAAAGAGATATTAAAGGAAGAGTTATTAAAGACGCTTCTAGTGTTCTGAACAGAAAGCTTATTGAGTTTCTTTCTTGTCGTAATAGTGCTCTTAATGCTTGTTATCCCCCTGGAGGGTTTATTTCTTGGCATAATAATGCGAATGCTTCAGGTTATAATATCATTATCACATATTCTGAAACAGGTGAAGGGTGGTTTGATTATTGGGATATTGAAAAGCAAGAGAGGGTTCGTATTCAAGACAAACCTGGTTGGCAAGCAAAGATGACATACTTTGGTCCGTATGATGAACCAGATCAGTTGTGCTATCATGCTGCATATACTGACTGCTATCGTATAACTGTTGCGTTTGTATTTGCAGAAGCAGATCAATTTTGGGAAGAGGTTATTGAGGATCTTGAAACAGAATGTTAATATTGTATGTGTCTGCGTAGGAACAAAATATACAAAAGAACATGTGAATAGATTGTATAAAATGGTAGAGCGTAACTGTACTCTACCATTTTCTTTTTATTGTATATCAGATGTTCAACAAGATGTCAATACTATTTTTATAAACAAAGATTTAGACTTAGAAACTTATTGGTGGAAAATAGAACTTTTTAATCTTGACTTTGAAGACCCGACACTATATCTTGACTTAGATGTTGTTGTACAAAATAGCATAGACTACCTTTTTTATAAAGTCGATAGTACGCTCAAAGTGATCAAAGGTTCTGATATTGGAGAACACTATCCGTTTGATGGTACATCTGATAACATTTTACTTATTCCTCCTGTTAGCATAAATACTTCAATGATGCTCTTTAGACCTTTTGAGCATAAGATATTATATCATGCCTTCTTATTAAATATTGATTATAATATGATACATTACTATGGCTTAGATAGATTCATTTGTCATAACTATGAAAACTTATCTTATTTTGATTTTACAAGTGATTACTACCATAGAGCAAAAGGATATCTTTCAGATGACAAGCTTGATACAGGTGGTTTAAACTTTGATCCTACCAGAACTATATGTATTTTATCTCAATGTGAAGATGAACATTATAAAGGTTTAGAGAAATATTTCTTATAAATAAAGGTAAAGTTGAAAATAACTAAGAGATTTACATATGTCGCAGTACGAAGATTTTACCATCGATCAAGGAACAGACTTCAATATTCAGTTGGAATTGGTCGATAAAAATAATACAAAGAAAAACTTAGCTGGATATTCTTGTGCTGCACAAATTCGCAAAACATACTCTTCAAGTGATTCTGATGCAGTTACGTTTTCTACGCAAGTACAAGCACCTGCAACAGATGGTGTATTGAACTTAACGTTAACTAATACTCAGACCAGTGCAATGAAAGCTGGTCGTTATGTCTATGATGTGGAGATTTCTTCTATCGATAGTGCTGCAAACACTCTCGTTGAAAGAATACTAGAAGGACAGATCACAGTATCGCCTTCGGTTACTAGAACCTAAGGAGACATAATGGCTATTCGTATTGTATCGGCCGGGACAACGATTGTTAAAAGAGTAACCGTAGGAACGCCAACTAGAATCGGTGATCCTTCGGTTGGTTCTATCATAACGCTTGATGATGTAAACGGTTCAACAAATCTTGCACATGGAACTTACATAAGATATGATTCAGATGTTGGTAAGTTTATTCATACAGGTTTTGATAGTGATGCTAGAAATCTCATCAGTGCTGATATTGCTTTATCATATGATCCTTCAACAGGACAAGTAATACACACAAACTCAGGTGTTACTTCAGGTGCTTATGGAACTGCATCACTTATCCCAACTATATCTGTAAATGATCTTGGTCATATTGATAGTATCGGAACAGTAAGTGTTGCAGGTGTATCGTCTTTTACATTCGATTCTGATGAGGCAACTCTCAACATAGGAACTGCTGATGGCGGTTCATTTAATGCACGTATAGGCTTAAAACATTTTAGTACAAATGATCTAGTAGAGAGCGACAATCTATACTTCACAGAAGCTAGAGTAGACAATGCCATTGTAGATATTGTTAGAACTCAAGACGTTGCACTTATTGACAGTGCTAACGGTGATAGAATAACTAATATTAATCAAACAGTTTTACCAAGCGGTAGACCAACTACATTAATCACATCAGCAGATTCTGCGAACAGTATACTAGTTTTAAGTAATCAGTTTGGTTTAGCAAATCCTGCAGGAGTTAAGTTACTTGAAACCTTTGGTGATAGTGGGCATATTGAACTGTACTATAATGGACAGCATGCTTTAGACACAAAATCCTATGGTGTTAAAGTTTTTGGTCAAATGAGATCAGACTCTGCACAAATTATAGGAAACCTAAACGTTGATGGTATCACTAGCTTAGATAGCACTAATATTGCAGGAGATTTACTACCTTTTGCTGATAGTACATATGATCTAGGTTCTCCTACCAAAAAATGGAAAGACCTGCATCTGTCAGGAAACTCCATTTTCCTTGGCACTCTCACACTCAGAGATTCTAGTGGTCAGTTAAGTGTACACAATGCTTCAGGTATTGCAAAACTAAACCTAGCATCAAATACAACATCAGAATTGAATGAGGGAAGCAATCTATACTACCTAACATCAAGAGCAGATTCTGATTTTGATATAAGACTAGCAATGAAGTCAACCACAGATCTTTCAGAAGGATCTAACTTATATTATACTACTGCACGTAATGACTCAGACACTAATGCATACATTGCGGGTAATAGAACATATGGTAACATCACAACAACTGGTTACATTGCTGGACCTACTAACCTAACTATTGATCCTGCAGGTGTTGGAGACAACACAGGTAAAGTTATCATTGCAGGTGACCTTCAAGTTGATGGTACACAAACAATAGTAAACTCTACTACAGTTTCTATAAACGATAAAAATATTATTTTGGCAGACAGTGCTGCTGATAGTGCTGCAGCAAATGGTGCAGGAATTACTGTAGAGGGCGCAAACGCACTCATACAATATAATGCTACGACTGACACATGGGATCTGAACAAACCATTAGGCTCTACTAGAAATCATTTAGTTAACTTCAGTACAACTAACTTATCAGAAGGCTCTAATCTATATTACACCAAAGTTAGAGTTGATAGTGATGTAAATCAAGGATTTGCAGATAGAACTACTACAAATCTAGCTGAAGGTAATAATCTATATTACACTACAGCGAGAGCGGATTCTGACGCTAAGAACTCTGTGTCTGTAACAGATAACGGTGGTGATGGATCTCTTACATACACACCTGCAACTGGTGTCATATCTTATACTGGCCCTAGTGCTGCAGAGACACGTGCTCATTTCTCAGGTGGTACAGGTATTACATATACTAGTGGCACAGGTGAGATTAAACTTACAGATACTACTGTTGTTGCAGGAACCTATGGTTCAGCGTCATTAGTTCCTGTCTTTACAGTTAATGCCCAAGGTCAAGTAGACTCTATAGGCACTGTATCAGTAGCAGGAGTTTCAAGTACATCATTCGATAGTGCTTCAGGAATATTCACAATCAATACAGCAGATGGTGGGGTGTTCCCAACAACTATTCTTGACAGTGATCTTACTAAAACTAGAACCAGAAATGTTCTTGGTGCAGAAGATGCAGGTGGAGATGGTAGTTTTGCCTATGACTCAGCAAGAGGTGTCTTTACATATACTGGACCTAGTGCTGCAGAAGTCAGAGCACACTTTAGTGCGGCAGGTGATCTAACATACAACAGTGGAACTGGTGAATTTAGTTTTAATGTTGAAGATGTGTATACTCAAGCAAACTTTGATAGTGATTTCAATACATCATTGGATGCTGCAGCTTTAGGTGGAACTGGACTTTCATATGCTGCAGATAGTAATACGCTCAGTATCACTAATACAGGTGTAACTCCTGCATCATATGGTTCAGCCTCTTTAGTTCCTGTACTAGCTATAAATGCTCAAGGTCAAGTTACATCAGCATCTACGGTTTCTGTTGCAGGGGTATCCTCAACAAGCTTTGATAGTGCATCAGGTATCTTTACCATAAACACAGCAGACGGTGGAACATTCAATACAACAATCCTAGATTCTGACTTGTCAGCCTCTAGAGCAAGAGATGTTGTCAGAGCGGTTGACGCAGGTGGTGACGGTAGCTTTGCATACGACTCAGCTTCAGGTACATTTACTTACACTGGTCCATCAGCATCTGAAACAAGAGCACACTTCTCAGGTGGAAACGGTATTGAGATTACTAATGGTAAAGTTGATATGGACTCTGCATATGATGCGGTGTTCAATACAGCAACCATAACCACAGGTGAAATATACACAACACCTACTGAAACTTCTGTGACAGACAATAGCGCAACAGTTGTTGATACTGAGGCTCATGGAAGTGACTTTAAATCTATAGAGTATGTTGTACATATGGATGATGATGCAGCAGGACATTCTCAGATTTCTAAAGTGTTACTGACATATAACAAAACAAACGTGTTCTATTCAGAGTATGGTATGGTAAGTTCTTTCACAGGAGACAGTGATATCGGAACCTTGACTGCAGATGTTAGTGGTTCAGATATTAGATTACTATTTACTAGAGCAAGTGGTATGGGAACAATAAGTGTGAAACCAGTGAAAACCGTAATATCATAAATACAGATAACGCCTTGGGGAAAGTGAACTATGGCAGAAAAAGATTTTAAAGTTAAAAATGGCTTATTTGTAACTGATAGTGCAAATGTCAACGATCTAAATGTACGTGGAACTGCTGCAGTTACTGGCGCTATTACTGCGACAGGTGGTGTTGTTGGTAACGTTACTGGTCAAGTAAGCGATATTTCTAATCACAATACAGGCGATCTTACAGAGGGTAGTAACCTATACTATACTACTGCTAGAGGTGATAGTGATACCACAGCCTTAGTAGACTCTGCATATATTACATTAAGAACCCCTGAGTACGTCAGACTAACAGTCGCTCAAACTCTCACAGATAAAACTTTAGTTGATCCTATTATTGACTCAACACAGATGTATGGTATGCAATATGGCGGTGTATCGTTTAACGTTGATGGTCAACTAGGTGACTCATTACAATCTGTACTTAACTTCACATCAAAAGAAGCAGGTGAAGATGCAGTATTAAGTTTAGGTGTCAATGGACAGTTTAATCATGCTATTGGTGTTACAGGAAACGCAGCATCTAATGATATGGTTATTGGATTTGAAGGTGCCAATACTGAACTCAAGATAAAAAGTGGTGTTGGCAAAGCTCCATTTAATCTAAGTGGCGGCACAGATCTTCTTACCATGGATACAGGCGGTAAGATTAATATTACAAACTCTTCAGAAGCTGTATCTAAATCAAATGCTGCACTAACAATTGTTGGTGGTCTTGGTGTCGATAAAAACATTCGTGGGCAAGACATTATTGCTCAAGGTAACGTTACTGCCACAGGAACCTTATTTGGTACTCTTTCTGCAGCATCACTTTCTGCTAGATCGACAAGTGATCTAAGTGAAGGTACTAATCTTTATTACACTGATGCTAGAGTAGATTCATATGTTAATGCTTCTATTCTAACTACTGATGTATCTGAAGGAACCAATCTTTATTATACCACAGCAAGAGCCGATAGTGACGCTAAGAATGCTATCTCTGTCAACGATGGTGGTGGTGATGGTAGTTTATCGTATAATGCTTCTACAGGTGTAATATCATATCAAGGTCCAAGTGCTAGTGAAGTAAGAGCGCACTTCACTGGTGGAACTGGTGTCACTATAACTAATGGTTCCATTGCCATTGGTCAAGATGTTAGTACAAGTTCGACAGTTACTTTTAATGCATTAAATGTTTCAACTGATGCTACAGTATCAGGAGACTTGACGGTTGGTGGAGCTTACATTTTAAATGAAACAACTGACCTTAGGGTTACCAATGCACTGATCAAACTTGCAGATTCAAATAATCAAAATACAGTGGATATTGGTGTTGTTGGTAGATATAGAGATTCTGCAGGAGCACCTGATATTAGAAGGGCAGGTTTCTTTAGAGATGCTACAAATGGTGAATGGTACACATTTACAAATCTAATACAAGATAATCTTGACTCTAGTCCTGCTGCACAAGTTATCAATATTAATGATCCTTCTTTTGAACTTGGAACTTGGAACTTCGGTAAGCTTAGAGGTTCATACTTAGGATTCGACTCAGACTTCAGAGTTTTCTCAACAGACTACACAGTTTACTCATCAGATTTTACTGCAGTGTCTGCAGGAAGATATGCAATCGATACTTCAGGCGGTGTGGTTACAGTCACACTACCTGCCAATCCCACAACAGGAGATTACGTTAGACTTATTGATGTTGGAAACTGGACAGGAAACTCTGTCATCCTCAACAGAAATGGTGAGACCATTGAAGGTTACTCAGAAAACTTTGAACTTGATCTAGGTCAATCTATCATTGAGTTAATACATATAAATAATAACTGGCAGCTATACTCATCTATTGGTCAGAGGGGTCAAAAGGGTGATAAAGGCGATTCAGCAGATGTTGCAACATTCAGTACACAAAGTCAGTCTATAGCATTCGCAGTGGCATTAGGATAGGAAAATAAAATGGCGAAACAACTAGTAAGAGATTACGTTTTTACACCAGGATCAGCAGGGGCAGGTACTATTGTTGTACCATGCAGATATGAGCTTGATAAACTTCTCTTGATTACAAATGTAACAGATAACGTGATTATCTATAACTTTGGTGATGCGTCATTTGCAGGAACCACTACAGCATTTACAAAAGGAACCACTACAGCATTTCCCACAGTAGATACATTACATAGTGGATATACAACTATTACTTTAGCTGCAGACACGTCTTCTATGAGTTCAACAGATGTTCTACAAATCTTTGCAGAGCCTCAAGTTGATTTTGGGCAGACCATCAGACCATGGCAGTTCGGCACAGACGCTATTGAAAGAATGCGTGTATCGACACCCGAATCAATGATTGATGCTGACTTTGAATATGGATTACAGCCTACTAAATGGGCAGGGTATGGTACGATTAAAGGATACCCTTCTACGTATGATGAACCAGGGGTTGACCTCACAGTAAATACCATTACTACAGATTATCAGACTGTAAGTACTTCCAACAGTTTGATTAGTCTCACATTTGTTGATTCAGACCATGATCTATCAATTGGAGATGTTGTAAATGTATCAGGATTAGATGCAGGTATAGCAGGATTTTCACGTGCAGATGGTAGTTTTATTATCGATGATGTTCCAGACACTCAAACTATTAAATACTTTGCACGTGGAACTGTAGGAACATCAAGTGGGCAATCACTTAAAACAGAAGAGACTCTTGGTAGAAAAGGTGGAGTATACGCAAACTCATCTATTCCTGTAGCATCAGCATCTTCTAATGGCGCTGATCCAAGTGTGATTACACTTAACTTCACAAATCCGCATGGATTAATCCCAGGTTGTCCTATTCATGTTACAGTAGCCGCAGGTACAAATAAAGAAGAAGCTACAGGACCATTTGTTGTTAAATCAACTCCATCTTTGACTTCATTAACATATATAGCAAGGGCAGGGGCGGCTGTAGGAAGTCCTTCTAGTATCACTCTGTATGCTATCTCAAACGCAACTATTTTGCACAGACCTTCTGATGGTGGAGTTATTCTCTCGACTAAAACTCCTACATATGCTGCTGCAGTTATCAGACAATCAAAAAGATTCTTCCGCTACCAATCTGGTAAAGGTTTCTTGTGGTCATCAGGTACATTATTTGCACCAAACTATGACTTGCAAAGTGTTACTGCAGCAGGAACAACTGTAGGATCTGCTATTACTGTAAAGACTGACGATATTGATCATGGTCTTCAAGCAGGGGCAGATATTACTCTTGAAGGTATTACAACTGCAGGGTATGAAGATGATTATGTAGTAGCTTCTATTGTGGATGACTATACATTCACAGTTGCTGCAAAATCAACGTTGGGAGACACTACTGCTATTTTAGCTGAACAATCCAAGGTGTATGTGAAAGGTTGGGTTGGCTCTGCTGTTCGTGCAGGTATGTTTGATGATCAAAACGGTATCTTTTTTGAGTATGATGGTAATCAGATGTTCTGTGTTAAGAGATCTTCCACAGACAACATTACTGGCACATTGTCTATGACACAAAATAGTAGTGCTGTGACAGGAAGCAATACAAGATTCAGTGAACAGGTTCGTGCAGGTGATAGGATTATCGTTAGAGGTATGACACACTTTGTCACTCAAGTTGTAAGCAACACTTCCATGTTTATCACACCAGACTATAGAGGTATAACTCAGGCTGGTATCAGATCCCAAAAAGTTTCAGAACTTAGAGTTCCACAGTCCAAGTGGAATATGGACAAGGCTGATGGTCTAGGATCTTCTGGATACCATTGGGATTTTAACAAGATGCAAATGATCGGTATTGAGTATTCATGGTATGGTGCAGGTTTCGTTCACTTCATGGTTAGAGGTGATGACGGTAGATGGTTGTACATTCATAGAATGAAAAACAACAACATCAATGACGAAGCGTATATGAGATCAGGCAACCTTCCTGTAAGATATTCCATTGAGAACGATTCACCAATCACTTTCCTCACAAATACCATTGATAGTAATGCTACAACTATTCCTGCAGCAAACCTACAAGAGTTTGACGATGCAGGAATATTAATGATTGACAACGAAATCATTTCATATACAGGTAGAAGTGTAACAGACGGAGCTGGTAACTTTACAGGATGTACTAGATCAGCAACTCTAACTCAGTATCTTCAAGGTACTACTAATAACCTTACTGCAGGTGGTGCTACAGGTCATAGTAGTAACACAGGTATTATTGAGATTTCCAACACGTGTTCGCCAACACTATCGCATTGGGGTTCTGCCCTAATAATGGATGGTGGGTTTGATTTTGATAGAGGCTACATCTTTAACTATTCAAGATCTCACAATACAGCAGGTGATAAAATTGGTACAACTCCAATCACATCATTCTGTTTGAGACTAGCTCCTTCAGTATCTAACTCTTCTGTTGGTCGATTAGGGGCAAAGGAACTTCTTAATAGATCACAACTTCTTTTACAACAATGTGCTGTTGGTCTATCACGTGGCTCATCTTCATCAGGTGAGGTGGTTATTCAAGGTATCATTAACCCAAGAAACTTCCAAGATGCTACTTGGAAATCGTTGAATGCTGTTAATGATGGTGGACAACCATCTTTTGCTCAAGTTGCTGAACTTGAAGATATTACATGGTCAACAGGAACTTACGCATTACCTGGCGAAAGAATCTTTGCTTTTGTTTGTAATGCATCTAGAGCGGATGCTCTTACAACCATTCTAGAACTAGGTGGTTTGAAAGAACTGTCAGGCGCACCTTTGGGTGGCGACTACAAATATCCAGATGGACCAGATATTTTGGCTATCAATGCTTTTGTTAAATCAGGTGATGTGAAAGGAACTATTCAGTTAAGATGGGGCGAAGCCCAAGCATAACCATAAGAAAGTGTAAAGATGGTACAAAAACTTAGTGATTTTTTAGGCACTTCATTTAGTGAAAGTCCTGTAGACTCTGCAGGGATCGTGTCTATTATTGGCACAACAACAATATTACTAGATTCGGGTACTAGTGGCAACTATGTTAAAACGCTAACAGGTGCAGCAGGATTGGATGTGACCGCTCCTGCACACGCACTTGCTGCGACTATTTCCATCGACAGCGATCACATTGCAACAAGAACTGGCACACAAACTCTTACAAACAAAACTATTAACTTAAGTAACAATACTCTAGTAACTACACTATCTCAGCTTAGTGCTGCAGTTAGTGGTGACAATGTTGTGGGTACTCAAGCAACACAGACCATTGCTAATAAAACATTAACTAGTCCTACGATAAATGGCGCTGATATCAATGGTCCTTTATCTATTAATGATATTACTACCTTTGGTCTTAGAGATGTTACTA
>Ga0070746_10001474_pt1 | contig 14034 bp, 16 predicted proteins | sample VirMetDEL_Mar_21_FD_77016 | JGI IMG/M metagenome (GOLD analysis project Ga0070746, IMG submission 77016) | Aqueous microbial communities from the Delaware River and Bay under freshwater to marine salinity gradient to study organic matter... | ecosystem: Environmental > Aquatic > Marine >... | reverse complement strand
CCCTGCCTGTTCCCACGACGTGCGTGGTCGGTCGAACATCACGCACCGTCAGGTTCGGTTGGCTGCTCCGGTTGCGGTGGTGGCACGAACTCGTCTGCGTCGGGGTCGTAGGTGTAGCCGATTCCGGCGTACCTGCCACGGAAGTTCCCGTTGTACGAGGTCTGTTTCCACTCTCCGGCGAGTCCGAGAACATTAGCGATGAACGCCTGTCCCTGTTGCTCGTTGTCGGGGGCAGGGTCGGGTGCCACGTCGTCAGAGATGACGATGACTTGTTGGACGATGTTCTCGTCATTGAGTTGTGCGAAATGTGCCATCAGACCGCCACCCTTACGATTACGACGCCGGAGCCACCATTGCCGCCTGCGACGTTCTGTGTCGTGGAGGCTCCACCGCCTCCTCCTGTGTTCGCTGTTCCTGCCGTGGCGAGGTCGCCACCGCCACCGATACCACCGGTTCCGTCATAGGTTCCGACGGCGGCGTTGCCTGCTCCACCGCCTCCGTAATAAACATCTGTCCCAGAGACTTCTCCGACGCTGTTTGTTGTGGCGATGCTGGCGGTGATGATCGTGGAGGTGTCGCCTGCTCCTCCGTTCGCCGGTTGTGATACGCCGGTTGGACCGCCAGCGGCTCCCCAACCGCCTCCGCCACCGCAGATGTCTCCACCGCCACCAGCGGCGTTTGTCCCACCGTCGTTGCCTTGTCCGGCGACTCCACGACCACCCTTCGGCCAGTTGGTGTCCGAGTCAGTACCACCGCCTCCTGCGCCACCACCGGAGCCACCGCCCCATCCGTTAGCCATCAAGTCTGCTGAGGTCGGGCTGGTTCTACAACCTGCTCCTCCTCCACCAGTCGCTTGGAGAGCGGTGCCGACCGAGGAGGTGCTTCCGTTTGCTGACCACGGAGCATTGTTTGATCCGGTGCCTCCTGCGCCGACGGTGACGGTGTAAGTGCCTGCCGTAATGTAGTAGCCGAGGTGTTCTAAGCATCCTCCTGCTCCACCGCCAGCGGAAGCGTTCCCCGCTGTGCGTGATGCGTTACCGCCTCCACCGCCTGCGACGACGAGGAAGTCAGCGAGTCCGTCGGTGTCGAAGGTGACGGTACCGGAAGAGGTAAAGATCAGGTATTTGTAGTCAATGCCGCCTTCGGTGAAGGTGCCAGTTTCAGTGTCGGTGAAGTTGGCGTTTGCTACGCCTCCGCCAACCGCTGTCCATGCTGATCCGTCGTACACCTCTACCGAGTTCGTGTCTTTCAGATACGACATCTGCCCCTCAATCGGGGAAGGCACCGCAGTCGTCCGAGCCGAAGCGTCGTCATACGGCACCACCGACTGCTTGTCGATCAGATAGTCGTGGGAGGTCGTGACTGCTGATCCATTCACCCCGACCTTGGCCTCTAGCGCCTCTACCGCATCGTTCAGGGTGGCGTGTTGGGTGGCATGGGGAACCGTGACCGAGTTCAGTTTGTCACTGGCCGTGGGGTTGGTCAGGGAGTCAAGTGAAGCGGGGAAGTTCGTTGCCATAAGTCAGTCTCCTGAGGGCGAATGTACCACCCGTGCTGATCTAGGTGCTAGGGCTGGGCGGCTACCCAGTTCCCCGCATCCTCGTCCCACACATACAGTTCGCCGTCGTCGGGGTACGGGACGGGTGCGGCCCATTGGAATGTCGTTTCGTCTAACGTCCACGACGGGAACGGTTGAGGCGGGATGAAAGCGTCCAGCGTTTCGTCGTACCGGTAGCCGATCCCGGCATAGTTGCCACGGAACGGAGTGTCACCGAGTCGGTGCTGATTCCCGTGTGTGTTGTATGAGGTGCGACGGCAGGTCTGGCCGTGACGATTCCCGTAGTACGCCTCCCATGACGTAATCCAGTCGGGAACGTCGTTCTCGTCACGACCGGCGATCACGCCGGTCACGATTCCGTTGTCGTCAAGGAAGGCGTAGTGAGCCATCAGGCGGCACTCCACGAAATGTTGTCGGTTCCTGACTTGAAGATCGTCACCTTGTCGGTTCCCTCGGTGACTGTTGTGTGAGTAAGGCCCGCACCTATTGTAAGCGAGTAGGCTGACGGGTAGCGGACAATGACGACACCGGAACCGCCATCGCCCGGATACCCGTTGGCACCGCTGTAGCCGCCACCACCGCCGCCACCTCCGGTATTGGTCGTTCCTGTTCCTGCGGTACCATTACCGACCCCACCCGTGCCGCCGCCGCCGTCGCCTCCCGTGACTGTTGGCGCTCCGGTGAAAGCACCACCACTTCCGCCACCTGCGAAGTAGACTGCCGTGCTGATTACCTCTCCGACGCTTGCGCTTGTCGCATTGGATGACGAGATGACCGACGACCGGTCGTTACCGTCTCCACCCTGACCGGCGGTTGCTCCACTACCATTGCCACCTACCGCAGAGGCACCACCGCCTCCACCGCCACCGTAGTAGGCACCTGCGTTGGCTCCCGTTCCGCCGTCATTACCCTGCCCGACGGTACCGGACCCGAACTGTGAGGTACCGGAGCCACCAGCACCGGACGAGCCGCCACCAGAACCTCCATCTTGCCCCTTGTCGGTTGCGGTCACGCCGCTGTTAGTTCCGCCGCCGCCACCACCGCTAGCCGTGAAAGCACTAAACACGCTGTCCGAGCCGTTTGACCCCGGATTTGACATCGAAAGTGCTTGCGAGCCACCAGCACCGATCGTTACCGTGTACGACGTTCCGACTATCGGCTCGTAGCCGGTCGCATACAGTTCACCACCGGCACCGGCACCGCCGCCGTACTGGAGTCCACCCCCGCCGCCACCAGCGACGACGAGATAGGTGACGACCAACGGTACGCTCCCAACATCGCTCAGTCGGCGATACTTCGGTGAGCCTTCCGAAATACCGGAGTCCTCAACAGAGATGACCGCCATGACTCAGGTGATTTCTGATCCGTAAGCGTGAAACGTCAGGTCACCGGATGAGGCGTAAGCCTCCAGAACGTCGGTCGCATCCATCGTCACGCCGATGGTCAGAATGATCGTGTCGTTCGCACTTAGGTTAGCGTCATAGACGAGGTAGTGCTGATTCGCCAGCGAAGCACCGTCAGGACGGACAGAGAGACGGAATGTCGCCGCTGTTCCTGCCCTGTTACACACCGACACCGACGACACGACCGCCTCGGTTGCCGACGGCACCGTGTAGATGGTCGTCGCTGTAGTTGCGGACGGTGCGATCTGTCCGAGGACTTTGTAAGCAGTAGGCATGTCAGGCTCCCATCAAGAGAAAGACGTTGGTGAAACCGCCACCCGCACCGCCAGCCTCTAGCAGAGCAATGCGCCTGTCGTGGCTGGTCACGTCTGCGCTGGAGTTGATGCCAACTTTGACCTGAAGTGCCTCAATGGCATCGTTGGCATTGGCGTGCTGATCGGCGTGATTGACCCCAGCCGCCGACATGAGGTCGGTCGAAGCGGGGTTGGTCAGGCTGTCAAGAGAGGTGGGGTAGTTCGTAGCCATTACAGAGCGGAACCTATCACTCCGCCGCCCTCAACTCCATACTGCGAGCCGAAGATGAATGTGGTGTACCACTGCTCATCGGCAATCTCATGCTCAATGCCGAAGACCAGTGCGCTCAGTTCCACGGTGAACGAGCCGGGGGCGTTGTGGCGAATCTGCACCACGTCCAGAAGTTCGGCAACGATGGCGGCCTGAGTAGCGGCAAGCGAGATGCCTTGGTAGAACCCGACCCGCCTTGCCCGAAGCAGAGGGTCGTACTGGTTGTTGATGATGAACTTGCCGAGGTCTTCGGCTTCGCCACTGGTCGCCAGCAGGGTCGGCACCCGAAGTCGGCGCTCTTCGTACTCACGAATCGACTCGTCATACTTCCAGCCCGCTTCGACTCCGTAGGCCGTCTCTACCACGACAAGGTTAGAAAGGTTGCCGTCATCCGACTCAACCTCAAAGGTGTCGTATCGGCCCTGCGCCACGCCGGTCAAGGTGATCGTCTCCGCTTCGTAGTCAATGTCCCCGCCGTATGACAGGCCGCTGAACTCATATGACAGATCAAGCGTGACGGTCGTGGAATCCGTGTCACCGAAGTAGAAGTCTGGCTCTGGTGATGCGCCCGAACCGGGGTTGGCGGCGGCACGACCTCGGTAGGTCGCCTTGCCATCCTTGGAGATGAAGAAGAGTCCCCACTCGGAGTCAGTGACCAACTTGATGGCATCCAGCACCTGCACTGTCTCGGCGGCATCCTGCTCCACCAGTGCCGTCGTGCTGGTGTCAATGTCACGGAGCAGAGTGGGCCACGGCTCACGGGAGGTGAATGGACCCTGATCGTCCAGAATCTCACCGATCCGCTCATGCGAAGTGTCGCCGTTCGACCCCACCGTGGTCTGGTCAATCTCGTACAACTCCAGAAGGGCCATCGTGTCCACGCACGTCAGGACGACCTCGGTGGTGCCACGGTTACGCCCGAAGTTCTGAGTCCACCGCTGAGTCATGCCACGGAAGACCTCGGTTCGGGCATCGGACCAGTCGGCAATGATCCTCACTGGTCGCCCCGGCTTGACGTAGGGGTAGTACGGGCTAGCCGTGTTCGATGGGACGAAGCGAGAGTCGGGATCGGCAAAGGTGATCTGTGCTGAGCCTGCCTCCACCTGTCGAATCAGATAGTTGTCGTTGCCTCGTCGGATGCTGGCACCTGTGACCAAGGCCGAGACATCCTCCCACGATGGGTTGGGGTCAAGTGCGGCGATGGCCGTGCCGTATGAAATATCGGCCTCGTAATCGGTGTCGCCTTCGTAGGCGTAAGTGCCGAAGTTGATCTCCACCACCACGGCGGGCTTGTCTTGCTGGCCGTAGCCGTTGAAGGTTCGGAGGACCGTGTTGTACGCCTCGTCTTCGTTGAAGGTCGTGGGCATTACGACCTCCAGCGTGAGCCGTTACGCCGCTCGTATTCCTGAATCTGCTTGACGATCTGGCGGCCCGCCTCGGCAGGGTCGCCAACTGCCCGCACGTTGATGTTGTAGTTGACCGTGGTGTTGCCACCGATGCGGTGGTGGGGAATGACAGTGCCCGACTGACCGGGGACGAAGAGTTCCGGTCCTTTCTCCCCGACCAATGACAACTGCCCAGCCCTGAGCGGGCCACCTCTGGCTCGGGCCGTGAACTTGCCTGCCAATGGATCGGCTCCACCGCTACTTGCGGCGTTCTGAGCGGCTCTGGCCTGAGCGTTAGCCGCCGCCGCCGCCGCCAAAGCCCGAGAAGCCGCTGACTCGGCGGCTTGAGCAATCGACCGGAAGCGCTCTATTCGCTCATTCAGCGAGATCAGGAGGCGGTCGATCTCGCCGCCCAATCCACCGAGGAAGGTGTCGAAGGCGATGCGAAGGTCGGTCTGGATCGCATTGACCAGCGACTCCATGTAGGACGAGGCACCAGCGAGAGACTCTTCCAGACTCTCCACGATGCGGCGCTGGGCATCGACCTTGGCCTGAGCGTCGGCCATTGCGTTCTGGTAGGCAACATCGGCGGCACGTTGCTGGATTGCGAGCGTGTTCTTGGCTTGCTGAATCGCCTGCTGGTAAAGCGCCTGAACGACACCGAGTTGTTCCTGAAGGCGACCCTCGGCATCTGCCGTCTCTGAACCGAAGACAATCTCCCCCGCCACCTGAGCCGTCTCGGCACCGATGGCGCTGATCTGCTCACGGAGGGCAAGGAACTCTGCGTAGTCGCCGGTCGACATGGCGAGCAGACGACGTGCGATCTTGGAGCCGGTGCCAAGGCCCGCCCCGATGACCTGCTGAATGACATCGGTGGGGAAGCCACGGGTGCGGAGTTCGGCAAGGTTGTCACGGAAGGTCTTGGCCTGCGTGAGAATGTTGTTGAGGTTCCCGAGCACCCCGCCACGGCCAGCGGCACCGGCCACGCTCGGAGCCATCATGTCTACGATGCCCTGACGGAAGTTCTCCTGCTCACGCTGGGTCGCATCCAACTCACCCTGAAGGCGGCGATAAGTGCTGATCTCTTCGTCAATCCGCTCCCCGAGGGTGCTCTCCCGCAGACCCTCTTGGTACATGAACTTGTCATAGGACGAGTTGAGACGGTCTAGGTCACTGCGGGCTTCCTTGAACGCCTTGAGCGCATCGGCCACCCGCTCCAGCGGTGTGTTGGAACCGTCGACCTCATCACGGAACTGGCGGTACTGCTCGGTGATGCGATCCAGTTCGCCGTTCAACTCACGGTAGACATCGACCTCACGGCTGAACTCCCGTTGCAAGCGGATGACCTCACGCTGGGCCTCGGCCAACTCATCGAACTTGTCACCGAGGGCACCGTTCTGGCGGATGAACTCATCGCCACCGGGAAATTCCAACTCCTTGGCGATGTCGTAGAAGTCCAGCGCCTTGAGTGCGATCTCGTTGAAGACTTCGACCATCTCGTCGGGATGGGTGCCAAGAAGACGCTCGGCAAACGACTCGCCCATGAGTCCACCGCCGAACCCAGCGATGGACTGGGCCAGATCGTTGATGCGATCCTGAAGTTCTTTGGCGGCATCGGCGGCGGCGTTCGACTCGTCCTTGACCTCACGGATACCCGCCGTGATGCCGGTGCCTGCACCACCCGTGGCCGACGTTCCTCGGGTAGCCGAGGCAATCGCACGGAGCGCATCCAACTGCCCCTGCAACTGCTCCACCATCGCACCACCGATGCCGTCACGCCCGAAGTCCCGCTCGGCTTGGGTGAGGCTGACGCTGATCTGCATGATCTGGCGCTCAAGTTCGGAGGTGTCCAGACCGATGCCGATAAGGATGTCGGGGTCAAGGCCGTCAAGGATGTGCAACTGCTCCATGAGGGCCACGATGGCTTCCTCGCTGTAGCCCGCCGCCTCTGCTGATCCGTAGAAGGCGTTGATAAGAGCGGCCTGATAACCCTGAGCCTCCAGCGTGGACTTGCCCAACTGTTGCATCTGGAAGCCGATGTCCATGAACTGCTCAAAGAGTTGGTAGCCAGAGCCGTAGAGTTCTTCCATCGAACCGTCAAGGTTCGCCGTCTTCTCCATGAGGTCGTTGGCGCTCTTGGTCAGGTTGAACATTGTCTGGTTCAGGCGTGCGGCGGCGGCATTGGCACCGAGCAGGATGTCTGCGAAGTCTTCAACTGACGGGCGCTCCAATGTGTCGAAGAACGACGACATGCGGCGCTCAACTTCGTCAATGTCTCCGGTCAGAGCAGTGGAGGTACGGATGAACTCACGCATCTTGTCGTTGACCTTGCCCATCTCTTCCTCAGTCAGAGGCAGAGGGCCATTGGCAAAGTCACCGTACTTCTCAATCATCTCGTCAATGCGTTCGACATGCTCTTCCATCATCTCGGTCAAAGTGACGTACAAATAGATGGCACGCTCTTGATCGCTGAGATGTACTTGGTTGACACGCTGGAAATGCATGACACGCTCTTCGGCTTCACGCATCATGTTTGCTGAAACCTGCCCTGTCTCTTCCAAGCGCAGGAGTGCCTCGCTGATTGACCCTGCTATGTCCACGCCTTCCAAAGCAGTCTTGACATTGAAGAGGCTGGTAACCACTTCCTCCAGTGCATCCGCAGTGGCCGTTGACTCGCTGTCGAAGTCCGTCAGTGTCTTCAGCGTTGACTTCAAGACACCAAGATCGTCAATCGACCTAATCATCAGCGATGCGTCCTTCGCCAACTGCTCAGACGCACCAGCGGCCAACAACTGCTCTCTTGCGAACTCACGCATGTTGGAAGCGGCAAAGCGAAGCGTGTCAAAGTCAGCCTCACCCTTGAGGTTGCGGAAGGCTTTGGTTAGTTGCTGGCTTTGCTCTTCTGTGCCCCGAATAGCCTGCTCCAATACGTCTACACCAGAAGCCGCATCTTCTCCCTCCTTCAAGTTCTCTTGAATAGCCTCGGTGTTCTTGATGATGGAGTCCGTGAAGTCGTCCATCCGCTCCTTGAGTCGGCGCTGTTTCTCTGACCAATCGGTGTAGACCTTGACGAGTGCACTGACCGCAAGAGTGACTGCGGCGATTGGACCCATCGAAACAAGGAACCCCTTGACCGCTACTGCCGCCGCCCTCATGCTGGAGGCGACGGCGGCTCCGTATGCCCGAACTCCCGTGGCACTTACTCCGAACGTAGCGTTGGCTGAGGCAACCTGAGCACGCATGTACTTGAAGTTGGTCACTGCTGTCTTCAGGGCCATGACAAGTTGCTGGCCTGTGGCGGAAGCGAGCAACTTCTTGCGGGCAATAAGGATAAGCAAGGTGGTGCCAAGAAGTTCTGCTCCGCCGTCCAGACTGGTGACGGCAGAAAGCACCGAGGCAAAGCCGTTGATGAGGGGCACCGCCGCCTCGGCCACAATCTGCATGACCTTGGCTAGCGACTCCATAAGGGGCAGGGCCGCATCCATGAGATTCTTGACCGCTTCCCGAGCATCGGAGTTCGTGGCGGCGAAGACCACCATCGAAGACAAGACAGGGCCACCGAGAAGACCAGAGAACTTGTTGAGCACCGGCATGGCCGCAAGGATGTTGCGCCCAGCGAACAGAGCAAGCCCCGTGTTCACGGCGGCGATGGTCGGGGCAAACTTGGTGAACTTGGCACCAATGTCATCGACACTGAGGCCAAGCCGGTTCAACTGCTTGACGGACTCGGTGGAATCCTTCAGGAACTCCGTGAGAGGTTCCATCATCTCGCCAAAGGCTTGGCCCAAGTCGATGAGGATGGGGTGAAGTGCCCCGCCCTCTCGCATCGTCTTGCTGAGCGCCTTGGTCAAGTCATAGCCCGCCTTGATGGCAGGGCCGAAGCCTTCCTTGAGCACGTTGCCGAACTCAATCTGCATGTCGTTGAGCAGACGGGGGAACGAGCGGAGCACCTTCCCCGGCTCGGTCATGGCGGCCTCGTATGTACCGGCGACCTTGGCACCCTCTTCCAAGATCATGTTCATCACGGCGGTCTGGCGCTCGGTGGCGGTCAACTGCGCCTCGGTCTTGCCGAGCGTGGCGGCGTACTCGGCATACGCCTCACCGGCATACTTGGTGATGCCTGCACTCTTGAGCAGGCGGGAGTTACCGGTCTGGATGGCGTAGGCCAACGTCTGCGCCGTCTGCGTTGAGTTCGACTGCGAGAGGACCGCCAAGTCCTGAGCAACACGGGCAACCTTCGATGCCTTGGCCATGTCCAAGTTGCCCTGAGCGAAGAGTAGCGACATCTCCTGCGCCGCCTTCATCTCAATACCCATGCCACGAATCTCGTTGGCGGTCTTATTGATCCGCCCCGGTGGCAACTTCAGAGACTTGTTGACGGCCTCCATCGCCACGCTCATCTCAGAGACATCGGCGGCGGCCCTGAACGACGAGCGACCGAGTTTGATGACGGCAAATGAGGCGGCACCAGCCGCCACACCAAGAGCGTTGAGGCTCTTGTTGAACTTGTTGATCGTCTTGACGCTCCCCTGAGCGCCAGCGGCGAGTTGGTCTAGTTGCTTCTCAGCACGACGGAGGTTGTTGACGGCGTTGCGGACATCAACTTGGATGCCTACCGCTACCGATCCAACCTGTACCGACATCTTCTACCTATTCGCCTTCTTCTGTGCTTGCTCCCTCTCCCAAGCCGTCAACTTGTCATGTGCCGCCCAGCCGAGGAACTCGTCTGCACTCAGAGGCTTGTGGGCTGGACTGCCGAAGACCAACTCTTCGACTGTCCGGCCCAGCCTCTCAGCCAATATGTAGTAGTAGCGGTACTCGGGATCGGCTAGTTGTCTTTTCCCTCTTCGTCAACGGCCTTCGCCGTCATGCCTGACATTTCCATCGCCTTCTGAGCGACGAACTCAATGGAGGCCGCAGACTTCTCCTGAAGAGCCTCCATGTCTGCCTCGGTGAAGACACGCTCGCCCGACTCGGGGTCGAAGACGGTCGCCACAATGAGCATGGGGTAGAGCCGGTCAAGGTCGACGCTCCCGTCAGGGAGAGCGCAGGTCTGAAGCATCCTGCTCCGCTTACCAGCGGACATGGTGCGAACTTCGACCTCTACTCCCCACTGGGGAACGTCGACCAACTCACGGCCAATATCGTCTGCATCAAGGATGCGGTCACGAAGGGACACGGTGTTCTCCTACTGTTAGATGGATTACGAAGTGGCTCGGGAAACGTCCCCGGTCACCTGCAACTCAATGCTAACAGGGATGACATCGCCAACCGGGGGCGAAACATCGTAGGAAGTGACGAAGCACTCACCCGAGTAGATCGGGTTGGTGCCCGAAGGGGACGAACCGGCGGTGCCGAAGGCGAACGAGAGCGAAGCGGCCTGACCGAGAACGCCCTGAATGTGAGCGTCCAGCGTCGAATCGAACATGCCCGAAAGGCTGACGGTCGAATCCTTGAGGCCCACGATGTAGGTCTTGGAGGAAGCGCCGAAAGCGGTCGTCTCGGCAGTCTCAACCGACTGCGGGAACGAAACGTCATTGAGATAGGCGCTGATGTCGGTCAGCGACCCACCCGAGTTGTCCAGTGCGAAGTACGCACCCTTACCGTGAACGAAAGCCATGATTGCTCCTTAGCGTCTGGCGAATGAGAGGATGAATGTGATGGAACCGGACGAACCGGCGAGGGTGTAGTTGGCACGGAGGTATTGGTTGACGGTCGTGCCCGCCGCCACTTCCACCCGCTCAGAGGTGGTCGTACTTGCGCCGACATCGGTGAACGTGGCCAGATCGGCCCACACCGCATCGTCGGCAGAGTGCTGAACTTTCACGGTGGTAGCGCCATCGTGATCGTTCGCCGTGACGTGCAGGACACCGACACCGCCGTTGGCAGTGCTGGCTGAGTTGTCCTGCGAAGAGCCGTTGCCCGTGGCCGACACGGCGGCAAGGCCCGTGAGGGCGATGCCGTTGTCGATGCCATCGTCGGACTGCAACTCGGCGCTAGCCGCCACGACATCCCCGACCGGAGCCGAGACATCGTAAGAGGTAGCCTCGGCCTGCCCCATCGACACTCGGTTGCCAGCGGTGGCTCCGCCGTAGAAGACACTGACGAGTGCGCCGTCCTCGGTGCCGAGAACTCCTTGGAGCACCTCGTCAACTGCTCCCGCCGATCCGTCGAACATTCCGCTCAGGGAGACGGTGCCGTCTTGAAGGCCAACGATGTACGTCTTGGACGAGGCACCGAAGGCCGTCGTCTCTGCCGTCTCAACCGTGCGGGTGATCGTGGCATCGTTGAAGTAGGAAGACAGGTCGGACTGGTTGAAGACAACCGCCGTACCCTTACCGTGAAGGAACGCCATCAGAGATCATCTCCCGAGTCGTCATCGAACGACCACGGCTCAGGCTCGGCAACCTTCTTGGCAACCTTCTTGGCCGGGGCGGGGGCAGGGGCGCTGTCGACCTTCTCAATAACGGACTGGTCGACAAGCCACTTGAGCGAGCGCTTGGGGATGTCCGTCTCGGACACCGTGTCACCCGCTTCTACTCGCTTGTCGGGGAGATCAATCCCCGTGAGGACTTTGTATGTAGCCACTCGTTCTCCTAACGCATACGCCATCAGTCGCCTTGCGAGGAAGGCCACTGAGGGGCACGAACGAGTCCGATACAAAGCCACTAAGGGCACGACATTCAGTTGTTGCCGTGATGGTACTTGGGGTCAGGTCAATCAATCAAGAGTCACGGGTGTTCTTCGCTTTACAACGAGAACAGATGATCGTCCACGGCCTTGTGAGTTGAATGGCGAGCATCCGGTTGCACCGCCAGCACCGAGGCTCGGTGTCTTGGGCCGCTTCGTCCCCATAGGGGTTGTGCATCATGCTCACGACAGTGCCTTCATGACATTGAAGTTGCAGGTGAACATGATGCGGCGACTGTCATCACGCTCGTACACATACGGCGTGGTCGTGGCTTCGATCCGGTGGTACAGGACCGACGAAAGCGTGGCGTTCTCCACCGCCGTGAGTAGCCGATAGACCGTCTCAATGTTGCTTCGACCCGTGGCGTAAGAAGTGTTGCGGACAATGACTTGAAGGTCGGGCCGCTCAATCTGCGGAAGGTCGGTGGACCCAAGAGTTGAGAGTGGGGCAACTCCCACGTTCTCGTAGATCGCCACGCAGTTGTCTGGCGTGTCGGGGATCAGAGCCAAGTAGAGGTCTGTCCCGAGGGTGAACGAGGTGTTGGCATCAATGTAGGTGCCGACCTCTTCAAGCAGAGCCATCAGATGAAACTCCCTCGGGCACGAAGGCGTTCGGCCATGAAGATGCTGATGAACTTGGGCATCCTCGGGACGGCGGCGTAGAGGGGCTTGACCAGATACTTGTTCTTCTGCTGGCCGTGGTGGTCCGGTGCCTCATGCACCTTCAGGGCGTAGGTCACGTTCACGCCAACTGTCGTCGGCCCGCCGTAGCCAAGTTGGATCGTGATGCGGTTCTGTTCAATCTTGGGCTTGCTGACCTGACCGGACATGCGGAGGAACCCATTGACCACGGGGACGTAGTTCATCTTGGAGTCGGTCATGACTTCCTCGGCCACCATGTAGGCCGCCGCCGCCGCATCTTCCATAATGGCGTTCTGGAACCCAACGAAGTTCTTGTCAATCGTGACGGTGGACTTGTACCTCATCGGAACCTCACGATGGTGTGCTCCAGCCCGAGCACGACATTGTGAATCTCGATACTGGCAATCTCGGGGGTCGTGCCATCTGGCAAAGTGATCTTGTCATCAATGGTGATCGCTGTGTCCGATATGTAGGCCGTCGTCGGCTTGTGTGTCTCATCTACCTCGTCGGTAGCGGTAAGCGTCGTATTGGGTTCGACGTAAGCGTCGGCGGTTCTGGCGGTCCCGAACGTAGGTTCGCCATAGTTGTTCGTGGACGATACGGACTGAATCGTGACCGTATGTGGCATGAAGGCGGTGAGTTGGGGGTCGATTGCCACGACTCACCGGAGCCTGTACGGGGCGTGAGAGTAGTCGTCGGCAGGGTAGACACGCTCGTTGTCGTGAATACCCTTGCGTCCGAACGTCGTCTCACGCTCAGTGTCGGCCTCCCGAGCCTCTTTGACACTCCGCTTCCAACCGGAAGTGAACGGGCTGACCGGCTCCGTCTCTTCCTTGGTGAGCAGGGAGTCGGCCAACTCCATGTACTGATGGTACTTCTGCGAGAAGTCGGCAGAGAGTCCACCGATGGAGCGATTCATCAGTCGTGCGAACTTGGCGGCAATGGCACGGCACGCCTCGGAGGCGGTGCGGTTGATTGAGCCGTGGCGAGTCAACAGGTAACTGATCTCGTTGTCGGTAATCAACTGGTCGGTCGAATCTGTGTCACCGATGAGCAGGCGAACTGCGTCGATGGTTCGGGTTCCCGGTTCTCCGGTGTAGAGCCAGTCCACTTCGATGAGGTCAAAGAACTCCACCACCAGCATCCCCGTGTTGGGGGCGGTCAACTTGCGGCCATCGCCATAGGTAGCCGTGAACGAGGCCAAGTAAGTGTCGGCATCTAGCAGAGCATCCGAGGCAGTCCACGCATAGCGGACGTTGCCGGTGGAGGCGGTAACTACCGTGACCGTTCCGTTGGTAATGACCTGCGTGCCGTCGCTGGCCTTGTACATATTGAAGACAACCGTGGCCGTAGACAGATCAACTCCCGTTCCGTCCACAAGGAACTGACGCTCCAACTGTGGGAGCCGGTCGCCTTTGCGGATTGAAACGTCTGCCATTGTTACACTCCTGCCGTTGACTTATTGGCAGAACCACTAAGAGTTGAGGTAGTGCCACCGCCGCCCATAGTCGAAACGGTGCCACCTGTACTCGTTACAACGTAGTTTGTGCCGCTTCCAATGTCTAGGTCGATGATCCCATCGGCGGTGCTTCCACCCGTACCGGCGACCGTCGAACTCCGCAAAGACTTGACCAGCCGTAGGGCGCTTTGTGCCGCAATGCCCGTCCCTGTTGCCTGCCTCGGGGAGATGTGTAGGCCCGTGGCGGACTGCCCACTTGTACCGGAAGCACTGGCTTCCCGAGGTGCAATATGAAGTCCAGTGGCCGACTGGCCCGACGATCCTGTAGCACTG
>Ga0070746_10001472_pt1 | contig 14037 bp, 27 predicted proteins | sample VirMetDEL_Mar_21_FD_77016 | JGI IMG/M metagenome (GOLD analysis project Ga0070746, IMG submission 77016) | Aqueous microbial communities from the Delaware River and Bay under freshwater to marine salinity gradient to study organic matter... | ecosystem: Environmental > Aquatic > Marine >... | reverse complement strand
ATTACATAAGTGAATAGCTAGCAATCGAGGCGGCGGCATACTGGTCAAAAGCGCGGATAAAGCATAATACTAGTTAGTACCGGTCCGCGACTGGTGCCTCGAAAAGGGAGTGATAAGGTAAGCGACAACCGCGGCGAAAGCAAAGGTGTCAACGGCGGTTCGATTCCGCCCACTTCCACTAAAATTAAATAAATATGAACCAAAGTAAGTACACTTGGCAACAAGAACGCCAAATGCTCGAGGATTCCTACGCACGTAGGTTATTAGTCGAGTACAACATTAAAGAAATAACTACTCAAAGGCAAGCTAAAAATGGCACTAGAGAGTTTGAATTCCCTTGTCCTAGCAGACCAGGTTGGAAAAAAAGTGAGAGATTAAGATTAGCTACGTTTAAATCAGGTTATGTTAGAAAACAAAATGGTTGTCACTCAGCATATCAAATAAATCCTCAATACACACAAAAACAACAGTGGGTATCTCTTAATAGTGATGGATTGATTGAAATACACAAAGGCGAAGGTAAAGCTAGAGCCTTGATACACAATCCATTAACAAGAATGGTATACATGTTAAATTATTATCTTAAAAACTGGAAAAAATATGAGTAAAGTAAAAACCGTCTACGACAATTTATTGCCCGACGTTAAAACAGCTTTGCAGGCTAGTGCTAGAAAGTACGGTACTGCAAAAAGACTAAAGTACACATTGATGTCAAAAACTATGTGGTATGAACTAACCATCGATGATATTAGAGATTTGATTAGTTACAGCGATTTAAATAGCTGGGAACTAGAATCTTACTCTTTTATGTACGGTGATAAAATTATGAAAAGATGAGTAAAAAACTAATAACAGAAGATCTAATCGATCAAAGATTAGAAGCGCATGGTGTTAAATTTGATATTGAAAATGATGAAGCTTTAGTAGTCATACAAAAACACTATGATTTTGAACTAACAGATAACTGGAATGGTACACCTGACTACAGTATATACGCTGAAACTACAGCTGATGGATACGAAGTATGGGTTACTACTTCAGGTGATGGTAGAAATATATGTATAAACGAAGACGTTCACTATTATGATAATGAACTTTCAGAAAAACTAGTAGAAGCTATGGTTGATTACAACGAGCTAATATATGTAGATGATCTTGAAAGTTACTACGTAGAAGATGCGGTAATGCAGGTTTATGAAGCTTATGTCAATGACATGAAGCAAGAAGTAGAAAATGAATTAATAGAAGAAGGCTATGAACACGAAGAAAATAAATAAAAAACAAGCACCAAAATGGTTTACAGGACAAATATATACGAAAGGCGACACAGTGACAAATCCTTTTTCAGGAGAAAGTTTCGACCTAACAGGGTTAGAGTTATCAATTTATGACTTTATAATGGGTTGTAATATGGTGTTTGCAACTGGCTCAAATAGAGTTAATGATGAAATGATAAGGGATTTTGATAAAGCACTAAGGTGGTTTAGAAATAATAACAGTAGTGCGTATATGGCATTACTAGATTAAAATTGCGCGGTAGAGCAGTTGGTAGCTCGCTAGCCTCATAAGCTAGAGGTCGGAGGTTCGAATCCTCCCTGCGCACCTAATATTAAACAATAAATAATGAGCACAAGAAACTTAACTATGGTTGTGGACAGAGCAGATGCTCAACACAATCACTTAGGTTTTGCTTGCAAGCCAACTTTGTTATCTGACAAAAGCTATGTAAACATGTATTTACATCATGATGGCTACCCTGAATGGCAGGGTGTACAGTTAGCTAACTGGGTGAAGCATATGCAGCAAGATCAAGGATTTACTAATTTTGGTGATGGTTCTCGAATAGCATCTCACTTAGTAAAAGATTTTCATTATAACAGTCAATACTTATACCCTAGTGTGGATAATATAGATCACCACTACACGTATGTATTATGGACAGGTAAGCCTGACGTATGGATTAGTTGTTATGATAATTACAAAAGTGAGAATGTTTTTGTTTTACCAATAGAAAAAGTTATAGATAAGTATAACAATGAAATGGACTACACTGACTGGAACTTTTACAGACTTAATACGAATTGATTTGGATAATATATATATGACAAATAAAGAAATTGAAAAATTAGCAGAAAGAATATCTCATCTAGTATTAGAAGGCATACTTCAAGGTCAAGAAATAATAACCGAAGAAGACGAAGAGCAAGAATTACTAGCTGAGCTCGCTGCTTTAATGACACAATTAGACTTTAATCTAAAAGTAGAAGATTATAATAGATGTGAAGAATTAAAGACGAAAATAATTAAAATAGAAAACAAACTAAATAAATTTAAATAATGCAAAAACCAATGCTAGCCCATAAGTTCGATAAAGATCGAGTTGACTGGTCTAAACCGGTATACGTACAACCAAAATTAGATGGTGTTCGTTGTCTTTTTACACAAGACGGAGCTTTTTCTCGTACCGGTAAACAATTTAAAAATCTAGCTCATATCGAGTTAGCATTAAAACCGTTTTTCAAAGATAACCCAGATGTTACACTTGATGGCGAATTATACAATCACAAGTTAAAACGTGATTTTGAGAAAATTATATCACTAGTTCGTAAGCAAAAACCTACCGATGATGACAGGCTTGACGCTCAACATCTCGTACAGTTTCATGTATATGACTATATTTCATCACCAGTTTATGACAATTACGAGACACGTATGAATAACTTAGTAGTATCTAATATTTATGATGCTCAAATTAAGTATGTTCATTCAAGTCTTGTAAAAGATCTTAAACATGCGCAAGCAATTCATGTAATTAATCTTGATGCAGGTTATGAAGGTTCTATACTTAGACTAGACGGTTTATACAAACACGGTAGATCTTACGATCTAATGAAGTTCAAAGACTTTCATGATACAGAAGCAACTATTGTTGGTTACGTAGCAGGTAAAGGTAAAAGGACAGGTACGCTTGGCAAATTCATAATGTTAGATGACGAAGGTATACAATTTGGTTGTCCACCAGGTAAAGGTTATTCCTACAAGGATTTAGCTAATATGCTTAAGAACGTTGATTCTTATATTGGTAAGCGTGCTACCTTTACTTATTTCCAGCGAACTAAAGCAAACAGCTACAGACACCCACTATTTAAATGTATACGTAATTATGAGTAAATTAATATGGCAATTATACAACGATAACTTAATATCAGAAGAGGTAGCAAACCTATTATTAGACAAACATTACAATAGATTAAATAATAAAAGATATAAATGAATATATTTTATTTAGATAAATGCCCTTATAAGGCTGCGGAGGTACAATACAATAAGCATGTGGTTAAAATGATCTTAGAATCAGCCCAGATGCTTTGTACTGCGCATCATCATTACAATAATGGAGACAATGTGCCATACAAAAAAGCACATTACAATCATCCGTCAACTATATGGTGTAGACAAAACAAAAATAATTATAGATGGCTATATAATCATATGATAGCTTTAGGTATAGAATACACAGCTAGATACGGTAAAACACATTTAACTATAACTAAATGTGAGAAACCTCTAGGTTGTTATCCTCCAGGTATACCAAATGGCAGTTTTAACGAACCTCCGCAGTGTATGCCTGATGAATATAAAGTAGAAGGCGATAGTATATCAGCTTACTGGAATTATTATGAACAAGAAAAACAATTAATAAAAGGAAAAAATGAGCAAAAAATTAGCAGACCACTTAATACAAATTAATTATAATGGAATTAACGATAAAATTAAATCTTTCAGAAAGCCGAAGAAAAAAGGCGCACAAAAAGTATTTAGAGCTAGCAATAGCTAGTACACATGGAAATATAGTTACCCATTTATTAAATGGTGACATAAAACTAGCAAAAATAAAAAGTAAACTTTTTTTAAAATATAACAGAAGATTAAAATACTTAGGACTGTGACAACAGCCTTTAAGTATTAAAAAGTAATAGGCTAATGTCAAAAGAAAGAAATATAAAATGGTTAAATGATAGGCGCATTGTTTATAGGCAGTTTCCTATAAATGATGTTCCTGATATTGAAACTAGTAAGTATATGTTCTTTGAAAAAGGCACGTATGAACATTATAGTTTGTTTAATACTCAAGCTAAAATAACTACATACAAGTCATTAAAGTGGCACTTTCTTGTATTATATTACTTAAATCAAGAAAATGGCTTACTACCATCACATGTATATGAATTTATTGCGAATAAAGATAATGGATTTGTTACATTTTTTATTAGCGATAGAAAATTAAAAGAAATGATTGACGATGTTTTCACTATAGGTGGCGAACCGCCTGTTAACAAATTGCGTAAAGTAATATTTAAAGACTTTTGCATGTTAACCACAAGTGAAAAATTAAGTATAGTAGGTAAATTAATAGGTAGATCTTCTAGAATTGATTCTGAAGCTATATATCAATGTATGCTTGATCTAAATGAATTAGGGAAACATATATGTATAGGTAGAATAGCTGGGTTGTTAGATGTGTCTAAAAGAACAATATACCGTCATATAAATGACGAGTTAAAACAAGAAATAAAAATACTAAATGAAGAAATATAATGTACAAAACTATATTAGGTATAAAGAAGATATAAAAGCTTCTATGCCTGAAGGATTGTTTTGGGACGAGTATACTAGAGATGAACTTATAGTTAAGTTTATGCCATTAGTAGAAAACTTAGCCAGAAAATTCTCAACAACTCAACAAGCTTCAGGAGTATTATCTATATTAGATTTATTACAAATAGGTAATGAAGCATTGACTAGAGCCGTAGATAAACTTGATTGGGAAATGTTATCTAAGTCTGAGGATCAAGAGAAAACTTTAAAAAGTTTTTTTAGTAAAAGAATAAAAGGATCTATCAGACGTAGAATAGACATGCATAGTGGTAATATGAGAATTCCTGAACACAAAATGAATGAAATAAGAAATAATCCTCAAAACAAAAAAATGGTTGAGATGTTTTTTATGTCTAAATTTTTATCTATAGATGCTCAACCAGTTAATGAAGATGGAGAATCAATGGTACAACAGTTACCAGACAACTCAGAACCTTACAACATAAATTTATTAAATATATATTTACAAGGTTTACTTAAAAAACATTTAAACAAACAAGAGTATGAAGTTCTTAGATTATCTTATGGTCTTGATTGTGATAAACACTCCGCTAAACAAATAGCAACACTGTTAAATATTAAAGGAGTAAGTGATTATGTAAGAGTTTCTGAAATAAAAAAACAAGCAGTACAAAAATTAATTGATAATGTAGATCACTCACAAGTGCTTGATTATCTTTAACTTATGTATGTAAAACATAAAAAATATGTGTAATTATATTAATAAGAAAACCAAATAAACCAATGACTATAAACGACAAGCTGGCTACAATCCAGACAAAATTTAAATCGAAAAAAAGTAGATTTAATTCATTCGGCAAATATAACTTCAGATCAGCCGAAGACATCCTAGAAGCAACAAAACCCTTTCTATTAGAGTTAGGAGTAACAGTAACAATCAATGAAGAAATTATAAGCGTTGATCCATTACCTATGATGCAGTCTACTGCAAATGTAAGTGATGGAGAAAGCTCTATAAGTGCTACAGCTATTGTTGGTGTTGATTTAAATCAGAAAGGTATGAATGTACCTCAGCAATTTGGCTCAGCATCTTCATATGCAAAAAAGTACGCATTAGGTAATTTATTTCTAATTGACGATACGGCTGATAGTGATGCTACTAATGACCACGGAAAAAAGAAGTTTGAGCCAAAAAAACCTACATTAACATCATTTAAAGATCCAGCATTTGCAAAAGCAAAGGATTATGTAAAAGCAGGTGGTAAAGTAGAGGCTATAAAAGCCAAGTATGCACTTTCACAAGAAGTTGAAGGGGCACTAAACACACTATAATATGAATAAAGAAAAAGTAATTGAAAAGCTACGTGATGATGAACATTACTATGGAGATTTTGGTAAAAAATACCTTAGTAATTCTGATATCAGTACTTTACTTACAAATCCTTTAGCACTAGGTAAAGCTTCTGAAGCTAGACCAGCGTTTTTAGTTGGTGGTTATTTCCACACAGCTATTCTAGAACCTGATAAACTTAAAAAGTTTAAGATTATAGAAGCTACAACTAGAAATACTAAGGTGTATAAAGAGATGTCAGGCGGAGAGTTATGCCTACTAAAGCATGAGGTTGATAACATAGAAAAACTAACAGACAAAATGTTAGCTAATAAAATATGTTATGATCTTATACGAGAAGGGAAATGTGAATATGAAGTACCTGGCATTACAGAGTTAGAAGGTCACAAATGGAAAGGCAAAGCGGATATTATAAATCATTCAGAAAAACTAGTTGTTGATTTAAAGACAACAGCGGATCTTAATAAATTTAAATATTCAGCTTCTAAGTACAATTACGACTCTCAAGCTTATATTTATAGTAAACTATTTGGCTACGAAATGGTGTTTATTGTTATAGATAAAAACACAGGTCAAATAGGTATTTTTGACTGCTCACCACAATTTTATGAACGAGGTAAGGACAAAGTCGAAAGAGCAGTACAGGCTTATGAATTATTTTATAAGTCTGAAGGCTTTGACCCAACTCAATATTTTATTAACAAAACCCTTTAATTATGGCAAGAACCAGAAAAAACCAAACAAGAGTATGTACAGTATCAGGAATTAACACAAGTGTAGATAATTTTTATGCTAATCAAAACCATACTAAAGCAGTAGATAACTTACGAAGAAATTCAGGTGCTACAAAAGAACAAATAACAAGAATGTTTAACCAAGTAAATCAATATTAATATGGCGAGTATAATAAAAGCTAGTATTAACCTTAATGAAATACCTAAGGATAAAATCTATGTAGGTAAAAAAGGTAAATACTTACCAATTACAATAACCTTGAACGACGAAGTAGATCAATTTGGTAATCAAGGCCCTGTTGTTGTTGAACAAACTAAAGAAGAACGCGAGGCAAAGGTAGCTAAAACTTATTTAGGAAATGTAAAAGTGGTGTGGACAAACGGTGATAATGTAGCCGCTGCACCTAGAACAGATCAACCACAACAAGCTCAACCGGTAGCTCAACCGGCAGATGATTTACCGTTTTAAACTAAATTAAATGCAGACAATAGAGATCAATGGATTTTTGATTGATGAGTTCAATCAACATAAGCTAGAAGAAGGGAAGAAGCAGGGTATATGCCCTGTTTGTTCTCACGATAGAAAACCCAAGAATCAAAAGGCAAAGTGTGCGTCTTATGATTGGGAACGGGGTCTCGGTACTTGTCACAATTGTAACACATCATTTCAATTACATACTTATCAACGTAAAGGCGCTAGTGAAAAAGAATATGTAAGACCAGTTATTAAGGCTGATCCTGAGAAACCAGAGTTTTTAAGTGATAAAGTAATTAAATGGTTTAAAACAAGAGGTATAGGATCTCAGACCTTGATTGACTTAGAAGTCAGTGAAGGTTCTGAGTATATGCCACAGACCGGTAAATCCGAGAATACAATAAAGTTTAATTATTTCATGGGCGATCAACTTATTAACGTTAAGTATCGTGATGGTAGAAAAAACTTTAAATTATATAAAGGTGCTGAAAAAGTATTCTACAATATAAACAGCATAGTAGGTTATGAATATTGTATTATAACAGAAGGCGAGATGGATGTGTTAGCACTGCATGAGGCTGGTATACCTAACAGTATATCAGTCCCTAATGGTGCAACATTAAATACAAACAACCTTGATTACCTTGATAATTGTATAGATTATTTTGAGGATAAAGAGAAAATAATATTAGCCGTCGACTCAGACGAAGCAGGACAAGCATTACAATCAGAATTAGTCCGTAGACTTGGAGCTGAAGTTTGTTACCTAGCATCATTTGATGACTGTAAAGACGCTAATGAATATTTATTAAAATATGGAAAAGAAAAACTGGTTCAGCGTATTACCGGAGCGAGACCCGTACCGCTTGAAAATGTTACGACATTCAGAGATATTGAAGATGAGGTTACTGACTTTGTTCGTAACGGCTTTAAGAAAGGATATCAAGTTGGCTTATCCAATTTTGATGACATTTTTAGTACTTATACCGGTCAATTTATTACTGTCACTGGTATACCTAGTTCAGGTAAATCAGATTTTGTTGACCAAATGGTTGTCGGGTATAATAGTAACTACGGTTGGAAGACGGCTTTTGCGTCGCCAGAAAATGCGCCAACGTATTTACATGCTCACAAGCTAATGCGTAAAACCTGGCAAGGTATGCCAACAAGAGATGATATTGGTGGTGATAGATGGAATCAAATAGCAGATCACTGTAATAGTAATTATTTTCATATTGACATGGAAAGATATACATTAGAATCTGTTTTACGTAAAGGAGCTGAGTTAGTTAAACGTAAAGGTATTAAATGTTTAGTCATTGACCCTTTTAATAAGGTTAGAGATGTTGATTGCAAAACAGAAGATGTTAATCGTTATACAATGGAATATCTAACTAAAATTGAAGTTTTTGCTAAGAAGTATGATGTGTTAGTATTTGTTGTTGCACACCCAACTAAAATGTATAAAGACAAAGATGGTAAAATGGAAGAACCAACTATGTATAACATAAAAGGTGGTGGTGAATGGTATGATGCTAGTTATCATGGCATATTAGTTCATAGAAATTATGAACAAAAAACTGTTAAAGCTAAAGTACTAAAAGTTAAATTTCAAAATCTTGGTGAAAACGGAGCTGAAGCACATTTTAAATGGGAGCCAAAGTCAGGTTGCTTTATACCACATGAAGCGATAAATGACAATGATCCCATGCCTTGGGAATAATGAGAAAGAAGAAACAAAAAAAAGAAATATATTCTTATGATAAAAAAGATTTTGAGGCGTATAGGTGGTGTATAAACAATGGAATATATATATCACCTTATTGTAAAGAAAACTTTGTATCATGGTATATAGATATAGAGATAAATGGAAAATTAAATAGATCTCCTAAATTTTTTAATGAAAGAGAATTATGGGAGAAAATATTTGAATACTATAAATATTATTATAAAAAATATGCGAACTAAATTTTTACATGCAAACGAAGCGTTCAACTGTATATTACACGAATTACGAGTTGAAGGTGTAGACTTTGGAGATACTAAAGCTTTATTTAATGTTGGTTTTACTATAGAAGATCCACTTGATAATCATATTAAAAACAGAGAGCGTAAGTGGAGTCTTGAGTATGCTGAGGCTGAATGGCAATGGTATTTGTCTGGTGACCCTAATATAATTAAGTTAGGTCAACTATATGGTAAGATACCACCTATATGGGAACGTATGGCTGATAGTGATGGTAACGTTAATAGTAATTATGGTTATCAATGGCAGCGTAATAATCAAATAGATTATGTTGTTGCTAAGCTTAGAGATAATCCAGATACCAGACACGCGGCTATAAGTATATATGACTGTAAAGAATATGATAAGTATGCTAAAGATACTCCTTGTACCTACGCGATTCAGTTTACAATAATTAATAATAAACTATGTATGTCTGTTTATATGCGTTCTAATGACATCTGGTACGGTTTCTGTAATGACCAGTATCAATTTTCATCATTACAGAAAATGATTGCAGATAGACTGTCTATGGACGTCGGATGGTATTATCATCACGCACATAACATGCATTTGTATAACAATAAACTTTAAGATAAATTATGTATTATTTATACCATATACCAGGTAAAAAGATCGGTGTTACACGTGATCTTAGTAGTAGAGTTTCCCTTATACAAGGTTATAAGGAGAATGAGTATGAAGTTCTTGAACAGTCAGAAGATATAGATTATATATCAGACCGTGAAATAGAACTTCAAAAGTCTTACGGCTATAAGGTCGATAGAAAATTATATAAAAACTTATTTAATAAAATGAAAATAAACGCAACAGAACAAACCTCAACGTTCCCTTGTCCAACTAGTAAACTAAAAGGAAGACTAATGGATAATTTAGGTTTAACTTGGAATACAGAATTCGGCCAGTTTAAAATAACAAAAGAGAATGTAAGATGGATAATGGCAAACGTTAAAACATCAATGTATAATAAAGATAGATGTTATATTTATAACAAAGCTTTTTACGAGGCTTTCTTTAATCCAAAAGATAATGTAGAAAGTTGTTTAAAAAATAACAAAGACTGTGAGAGATTTGATTTAATACGTAATTGGGCAGCTACAAGAGGCTTATACGACGAGGGTAATTCACACACACAATATGTTAAGCTTCAAGAAGAAGCTGGGGAACTTGCTAAGGCATTACTTAAAAACGACAAACCAGAAATAATAGATGCTATCGGTGATATAGTTGTTGTATTAACTAATTTAGCTCATTTAGAAGGATATGATATAGAGTATTGTATTGATGAAGCTTATAAAGTTATAGCAGCTAGAACAGGCAAGATGGTTAACGGAACATTCGTAAAAGATGCAGATTAAAACTAAAGACAAGATAGTACAAAACGTGCTAAGGAAGATGGACGAACGTAGCTTAATAGGTCAAAAGAAGTATGGAGCTACTATGATGCAAGAAATTGAAGGTCAAAAGAAAGATCTAAATAGATTTATTATTGACGTTCAAGAAGAACTAATGGATGCAATATTGTATCTTGAATCAGCTAAACATTGTTTGAGAGATGAGATAGAAGAAGCTATGTTAAACCGTATAAATATTATAGGTCAAAACGGTAACGATGGAGAGCATTATCATATAGAAGTAAATGAAGAAGAAATCTTATAAAAGAAAAAAAGGACCAGTACAGTCGAAGAAGATCTCATATGATGGGATCAACTTCGCGTCTGGTTTAGAACGTTATATGTATATGGCATTACGTAAAGCTAAGATAACAGCTTTATATGAAGGTCAGACTTTTGAGTTGTCAGAAGCTTTTGATTTTCCTTTTGAAGCATATGAAAGGTGCGGTAATGGTAAAGGAGAATATAAAAACAGAGGTAATAAAAAGATACTGAATATAAAATATACACCTGACTTTGTAGGTAAGGGTTTTATAATTGAAACTAAAGGTAGAGCTAACGAATCATTTCCACTAAGATGGAAGTTATTTAAAAAGCTTATAACCGAAAGAAGATTAGGACCACTTACATTATATAAACCACAAAATCATAAAGAATGCGACGAGACAGTAAAGTTAATCCTTTCGAAGCTAAAAGAATAGCTAGACAAAAGTATGCTGAAAGAAAAATCGATACATGGTGGAAGTGGAGTTTTGAAAATAGAAATAAAATAATCTACAAAGAGCTTGTAGAGATACAAAATAAATATGGAATAAAAGTATATGGCAAATGAGATTAAAGATTGGAGCTTATCACTAGGGTTTTACCCTGGAATACTTATAGGTATTAGAACTTATGAAGAACTAGAACAAACAACATACGTATTATATTTACCACTTGTTGATATAGCTTTAGAAATATATAGATAATGGGATTATTTGATGAGCGCGTAGCGTACAAACCGTTTGAATATCCTGAGTATTATACTGAGGGTTGGTTAAAGCAAGCACAGGCATTTTGGTTACATACCGAGATATCGATGCAAAGTGATATAAAAGATTGGAATGAAAAACTTAATGAAAAAGAAAAAAACCTCGTCGGAAACATTCTACTTGGGTTCGCTCAAACAGAATGCGCCGTGTCCGATTATTGGACTCAGAAAGTTGTTGGATGGTTTCCGAAACACGAGATCCAGCAAATGGCAATGATGTTTGGATCACAAGAGACAGTTCATGCTGTAGCTTATAGCTATTTAAATGAAACATTAAAGCTAGAAGATTATGAAGCGTTTTTACATGAACCTGCTACAGCAGAAAGATTTGACAATTTAGTAGCATACGTTGGAGATAATACAATTGAGATTGGTAAGTCTTTAGCTGTGTTTAGTGCGTTTGCTGAAGGAGTTAGTTTATACTCTGCTTTTGCTGTACTGTATTCATTTCAGCTGCGTAACTTACTTAAAGGTATCGGTCAACAAATGAAATGGTCTGTACGTGATGAAAGTTTACACAGTAAAATGGGTTGCCAACTATTTAAACATATGTGTGAAGAAGATAATCAATTACTAAGTTTATGTAGAGAAGATGTTATAAAGGCTGCAGAAACTATGGTTGGTCTAGAAGAAAAGTATATAGATAAAATGTTTGAAATGGGTGACATAGAAGGTATATCATCTAATGATCTTAAACACTTTATAAAAAAGAGAACAAATGAAAAACTCGTTGAACTTGGTTATGTCGACCTGGGTAGCTATTTTGCGTATGACAACAAAGCAGCGTCTAATTTGGATTGGTTTTATCATCTTACCGGGGGCGTCACTCATACTGATTTCTTCGCTATTAGGCCGACAGATTATTCAAAGGCTGGGGAAAATGAGGATTATGAAGATATTTGGTAGATGATTTATATACAAGATAATTTTTTACCAAAAAATCTATATAAAGCTTTGTTAGACTATGTTGATGAATTTGAAGAGATAAAATATCCAGATAAATCTTTTTGGACTAAAGATCTACCCAGTGAATTTAACAATTTTATAGTAGATAAACTAGAAAAGATAGAAGGTAGAAAAATAAAGAATATATTATCTTTTGCTAGAGAAGCTAAGTTAGGTCAAGATAATGATTGGCGTATACATAATGATACTATTATAAATGGTGATCAGCCTGATAGAGCTATAGTTTTATATGTTAAAGCAAATGAAGATAGGTTACATGGTACAGCTTTTTGGGAACATGAAAATTATGGTCACACGTATATTAAATCTAGTAGTGATGAGTTTAACAGAATACTTAAAGAAGATTCAAATGACAAGACTAAATGGAAACTAAGCAGTGTTATTGGTTATAAGGATAACAGACTATTGTCTTATCCTTGTGAATATTTTCATAGTAAATATCCTAATGAATATAAAAACCAAAGAATAGTGATTGTAATGTTTTATAAATATATATGAAAGAAAATAAATTAATAGAAATGAAAAACAAAGTTGAGGCACTTACAAGAGTGTCTCAACATATGATTAACGAGTTAGCTCAAATAAAAGATCTAGCTATAGGAACTTTAGAAACAATTAAAAATATGCCAGATTATGATGAAGCGATTAAAAAACTTAAAGCCGACGTTATTGAAAAGTCTAGTAAGACAGAAAAGACTGAGCCCTTGGAAGCGGCTAGCGACTAGAGCAGGGTATATGGGTGCTGGTTTTTTAATAGCAGCACAATGGACACTAGAGCCTAAACTTTATATATTAGGTTTTGTGTGTGTAATGATTCAGACAGCATCAAGAAAGCAATGGAATTTAGTTGCTTTAAATTTTAATGGGTTAATAGCCTGGACAAAACATTTTATAGGATAATATGTGGAATAATGAATGGAAAAAAGGAGAAGATTACCCTGCGTGGGGTAATACGGACGTATACAAGAAGACTATATCCGGGGGATATTTATTTGACGGAGAAACACCTAGAGAAGCATACATACGAGTCGCTAAAACAGTTGCTCGTAGGTTATATAAACCAGAAATGGCCGAAACGTTTTTTGATTATATTTGGAATGGCTGGCTTTGCCTTGCTAGCCCTGTATTGTCTAATACCGGGACTGATCGTGGCTTACCTATTAGTTGTTTTGGTATTGATGTAGCTGACAGTATACAAGATATAGGACAAAAGAATTTAGAGATGATGTTACTCGCTAAGCATGGCGGTGGAGTTGGTATCGGAGTTAATATGATTAGACCCGCCGGCACTAAAATAACAGGTAATGGAACATCAGATGGAGTCGTACCTTTCTGCAAGATATATGACTCAACAATTCTTGCAACTAATCAAGGGAGTGTCCGTCGTGGAGCTGCCTCAGTTAATATCAACATTGAACATGATGACTTCGAGGAGTGGCTT
>Ga0070746_10001469_pt1 | contig 14073 bp, 21 predicted proteins | sample VirMetDEL_Mar_21_FD_77016 | JGI IMG/M metagenome (GOLD analysis project Ga0070746, IMG submission 77016) | Aqueous microbial communities from the Delaware River and Bay under freshwater to marine salinity gradient to study organic matter... | ecosystem: Environmental > Aquatic > Marine >... | reverse complement strand
CCTGACCAAAAGATACAACCTTATGAACATGGACACAAGGCACAAAAAACTACTTGTTTATGGTTAAAAAACTTACCCTTGTTAAAACCTACAAAGGTAGTAGACAAGGGAGAGTTTGTGACTATGGGCAATGGTAGTAGGATGCCTAAATGGTACTCAGATTGTTATAAACTCTCACCAAAAGAGAGGGCAGAGAAACGTAGTAAAACATTCAAAGGTATAGCTGAAGCTATGGCTGACCAATACACTAGACTTATTTTAACTTGAGGAGAATGACATTGAAAACTAAATACAAGATTTACATATTAGATTTACTAGACTATGTATTGACAATACTATTTGTGCTAGGTGCGGTAGCTATTTTATTTCCATACTTTACATACTATGGGGGATTAGATACTAATCTATTAGGTACTGTTGTTTTTGTCTTTATGTTAGGACTACTTAAAGCATTTATTATTTTTATTAAGGGTAACAAAATTAAATTTATAAACAAATTAGCTTCAACCATACTAAGCAAAGGGGAATCAGAATGAAACTACCACAACCAATATTAATTGATATGCCTATTATTGCAGATACGAAACAAGTTGATTGGTTCATGATAAAGTTTTCGCATCATGTAAACTCTGAAAGCTACTCACATCTACAAGTTGTTAAACATGAAGAGGGTTGTCAGACACACTCAAACGTGATCTTACTTGAAAAAGAAAACATGAAACACTTGTATGCCTTGAAAAATATAACTAATGATTATGACGGGTGGGATTTTATTAGAGAGGTTAAGAAGTATTTAAACAAAGAGGACTACACTTTCCAAGTCAGAGGACAGAAGTTGATGGATAGTTTTAAATCTACTGACCCTGACTGTCAGTATAGTTACCCCATAGAAAAGAGTAAACTATTGAGGGCATATTTTCACAAGAAGAAACCCAAGTTCAAGCCTGAACCTACCTATAAGTTTGAGGTACAAGTTTCGTCAGACATTGTAAGGACTGACAGTTACTTGGTGACTGCTAAGTCAGAGGCAGAGGCAAAATCATTAGTTGAATCAGGTTTACTTGAACCTGATGACACACGTTATGATGATTGGTTAACACATGAAGAACCAAATTATGAAGTTATTAAATATGGAGTTGTTAAAAATTTAGACACAGGTAAGACTTTAAGTTGGGAGAAATGAAATGAATAATATTTTATGGGGTTTGATTGCTTTAATATTTAATCCATTTACAATGACAATAACACTCTATATGAATGGACTTATATGAATCAGCCAAGACTCTACTGCAAAACCTGTAATGAATTTAAACAACTGAAGTATGGTGGGGGTAGGACTAAGACAGGTTGGATATGTAAGTCTTGTTATGAAAAATTACAGAAGAAGAAAGTGAGGCAACAAGATGACAGAGATAGTTGACGAGGGCATTATGAGAACTACAGTAAATGACGTAGTGTATACAGTATTTTTTCAAGACGATCACTACAAAATTAAATCGAGTGATACTACTAATGAGATTTTAGTATTTAAAGTGGGGCAAGAAACAGAAGTTTTAGAGTTTTTAAACAGACCATATAAATTAAAATTAGGAGATAGAAATGCCAACACCTAAAAAAGAAATGGATGACTTTACTATTAGCAGAAATAGTAGAGAAGACTTGCTAAAATATTATGCTCAACATACACCTTTTAGAATTTTAGATAAGGTAAATGAGTTACTTGCATTGAAGTCTGTACCTACACATTTTAATGATGATCAATATGAGTTGATGTCGAGCTTGGTTGACACATTGGTTTTGAAAGCATTGGATATTGCTATCAGGGATATTAAGATAGACATACAAGAGATCGAGAATGCAGAGTTGTGGAGAAAACTTGAGGAGGATAATTAAATCATGGATTACTTTAAACTATTCGCAGAGATAAACTTTCCAAAAGAAACTTTGGAATCTGTAAAACCAGGTAGACGTAGGTTCTTAAAGCCTACTGCTAAATCTAAACAGAAGAAAGGACAAAGAAATGCCAAGGGATAATCCTGTCTACAAGAAAATTAAAAATGAAATTTTAAACAATCCAAAACCTAATGGATGGAAAAGTACAGACTTAAAAAACTTAGCAGATGGAAGTACATCTTCAGTCAGGCAAGTATGCGATCTATTAGTTGATCAGGAATTTTTAGTTAAAAAAGAATTAGAGAACACAAAGAAAGGAGAGTGTCGTGTAATCTATTTTAGACCTCTAGAAAATGGAGGTGACATTTATGGGGTAGGTATGTCGAATAAAATAAATGTACATAATATCTTTGCATAAAAAAACCCCCATGATCCTGACGTATAGGAGTCCATCAGGTATGGGGGTAAAGGAACAAAACGAAACTACAATAGAAGTTTAACACATAAAGGAAAGGAATTGTTATGGCAACATTTCAAGTTATTGCACAAGAAATTAATGAAAAGATTTATACAGTAGAGGCTACTGACGAGGACGAGGCTGTAGAATTTGTCAATGCTGATCTTGATGGTACTTGTAGTAGTGCAGTTACATTAGAAGAAACCAACTTTAAGGGGGGTGAAATACAACACGTTGAAAAATTAAATTAATTTAAACAGTTCATTTTTATAGGAGATTTATTAAGTATGGCTAAGAGAAATCCTGTTGTTCAGGATCAACTTAAAAATCCTAACAGATCCAACAAGGTACACGGAGATAAATTAAAAAACCTAGTTGATAAACTTAAAACTAAAGAGGGCTACGATGAATTTAGTAGACCCTCTAACACACATTGTGGAGGACGAGGATGACAAACTATATGTTTCCAACACTAGTATCTTTGATAGAGTCTATCCCTGAAAATCTCAGGGGTGGACACCCACAAAACTATCATGTGGTTTACACAACTGTTTGCCAATACTTAAAAGTAGAAACAGTTGTTCGTAGATACTTTTCAGACTACAGAGAAGCTAAAGATTTTCTTAGACAGATTCAAAGGGAGATTAGATACTAATGAAATTACTACTATGGGGTTCTATATTTTTCTTCTCAACATTTTTTTTACCATTTATTTTATAGGAGATTTTACTAATGGTTAATATCGACATTGCTTTATATCATCAATTCACTTACAAGGATGGGCAAATGCCCCCAACTCCTAGGGTAGTATCAGAAAAAGATACAGTTATAAAGATATATGAGGACAGCTCTACATATGTATACTGCATACCTTTTGAGTTAGAGGACTCAATTTCTTCGAGCCTTACAAATTTGTTAGCAGATTTTAGTGAGTCAGCTACTTATAGAAAGCAGACGGCTGAAGAGATGGGTGACTATCAATTGACTATGAAATATAGACTACCTCGATAAAGGATAAGCTATGAATTTTAATGACAGCCATGATTTTCTTGAGTACCATTACGATAAATATTTTCAGCAATGGAAGTATGATAATTGGATTACCATTATGTCAAAAGATAGCATGGAAATTTTTAGATTATTTACAGATTATATTTTTGATAGATATGAGTAAGCCAATTTACAAATGGAATAGTGACAGGTCAAGAGGATGTGAGATTCATGCATCCTCTGACAATACTTTTAAAATATATTTTTATACAGGTAACACATCCGAACCTGACAGTTGTATCCCAAGGGTAGCCTATGGGAAAAAGTTTGCAGACAGGATGGTTGATTATCATTTATGCAAGGGAGCAAGTTAATGCCTAGAAAAAAACCAACTACTGTGGGTATGGTAGTAGAAGATTACGTTAAGTCTTTATCCTATGACAAACTATCGGACAACACTCAAAGAGATTACACTTACTTTATCTCTATATGTTGTGGGGCTAGTCCACATGGCACAGATTTATATGATCATAAGGTCAGGACTTTGACTACACCTATGGTGCAGAAAGCCTATAACGAATGGGCTAAACGTGGTGTACCTACAGCCAATCACACTCGATCTGTTATGAGTAGAGTATTTAATTACGGAATAAAGGTAGGACTATGTATGCACAATCCATTTACCCATATAGAAAAGTTATCTCACAGGACTAGACAAGAGGTGTGGACACAAGAACAGATTAAACAATTCCTGGATACTGCATACTCCAAGTTTGAATGGAGATCAGTAGGACTTATAGTTCATATGGCATACACATGGTGTCAGAGACTAGGGGATATGACTAACTTAAAATTTGATAACTATTCTTTTGATGATCAAGTATTAAAACTAGAGCAGTCAAAACGTAGGGCAAGAGTTGAGTTACCTACACCTGACTCACTACATAAGATACTTGTGCAACAGCACAAAGACATGGGGTTTCAACCTTACATAGCACCTCGAATAGCATACGGAAAAATCCAGGAGAAACCTTATGACAAAGTTATCTTAGGTACTATAGCTAGGAACATTCGTAATAAGGCAGGACTACCTGACAACCTGTGGATCATGGACATGAGAAGGACAGGCACTACTGAAATGGTTGAGGCTAGTGTACCTTTGCCACAGATCATGTCAGTTACAGGTCATGCTAATGCTCAGTCTTTAAAACCTTATATGAAAAACACATTGACATCTTCTTCAGAAGCCTATAAACTCCGTATTGCAACAGGCAAAGGTGATATACTGTGAACATACTTAGTTATGTAGAGGACTTAGACTTATCAGATGGACAAAAGCATAGAGGTAAATGTCCTGAGTGTGGTAGGTCAAATACTTTTACAGCTACTAATCAAATGGGTAAGCTAGTATGGAACTGCTATGCAAATAGTTGTTCTCTGTCAGGTGCTAAGAACATACCAATGTCAGTAGATGAAATAAGGAAACGCATGAAAGAGTTTAAAATTAATAGAGACTTAGCATTAGATCATTTAGAAAAATCAAACTATCCATATAAAGATAAAAAGATTAATGTAAAATTACCTGAAGTATTCTCTCTACCTGAATGGGTAAAACCTTACACCCCCTATGACTCTGACTTAGATGATTCACCTAAAGCAATAGTAGATAAATTTTGCGAGAGGTATGGACTGTGGGCAGAAGACTTAGAATTACACTATGATATTAAAGAGAATAGGATTGTTTTTCCTGTACAGGATGATGGCAAATTAGTAGATGCCGTAGGCAGATCCATTGAGGATGGAGTTGTACCTAAATGGAAAAGGTATGGTACATATGCTGAAGGTTTTATTAGGGGTCAACATCAACTAGCAATAGTAGTTGAGGATGTTGTAAGTGCTTGTGTGATTGAGACTTTAGGAGCAACAGGTGTGGCTATATTAGGAACTACACTTAATGCAAATCACATTGAGGCTCTTAGAGGTTTTAAAAGAGTTATAGTTGCACTTGATCCTGATGCAGCAGAAAAGACTATTGCTTATACTAAAATGCTAAAATCAAATGGAGTTCAAGCATTAGCTTTAAAATTACTTGATGATATTAAGTATAGGAGAGAAGAGGATATCGCATTTATAACAAATACAATAAAGGAATTTAATGGAACATTCACTACTAAAGAGTTTACTGTCTAAGGATTTTTATGAGAGTACTAAAAATCTTTGCACAAGTAATCTATTCACCAAGGATTTAAGAAAGATTAAACAGGTAGTTGATAATGCAATGTCTGATTATCAACGTGACCTACAGCTAGATGAGGTCAAAGGTTTATTCTTTACATCTAATCCAACACTAACTACATCTCAGAAGCAACAGTTCAATTTATATTTTAAGCAGATAGATAATGCATCAGCCGTAGGCATTGATGTAGCTACTGACTTACTATCTAATTTAAACAGGCAGTATGTGGGAGAGGTTGTAGCTAATCTAGGGTTTCAATATGTCAATGGGGATCAGACAACACTTGAACCTTTGAAAAATATTATTGAGAGTTACCAAGATAATTTTATGCCCTCTGTTAAGACAGACTTTGTGGACAATAGTGTTGAGGGTTTGATAGCTAGTGCTAGTAGTAGTAACAAATGGCAGTTCAACATTCCCTCTTTGTTTCAGGGTGTCAATGGACTTGACAATGGGATGCTGTTTGTCATAGGTGCTAGATCAAATGTAGGTAAGTCTAGTTTCCATGCAACTCTTTGTGCTAGTCCAAATGGTTGGGCTAGTCAGGGTGCTAGGATTCTTATCCTATGCAATGAGGAAAAGCCTGAGAGAATAGCATCAAGATATATGACAGCCTGTACAGGTATGACTATGAAGCAAATCATCAAGGACAAGAATGAGGCTCACAGATTGTATGATCCTGTCAAAGATAATTTAAAATTCTTAGATGCTACAGGTAAGCCTATGAGTTGGGCAGAGGCAGTAATAAAAAGTTACAAGCCTGACATAGTTGTCATGGATATTGGTAGTAAGTTTTCTGAAGAGGGGGCTAACACTAATAACCATGAAGCATTAAAAGCCAATGCAATTTATGCTAGGAATATAGGTAAGATGTATGGCTGTTTAGTTGTTTACTGCACTCAGTTATCAGCAGAGGCAGAGGGTAAGATTGTTTTATCCCAAGCTATGATTGAGGGTAGTAAAACAGGTCTAGCAGGAGAGTCGGATCTTATGATTCTTATTGCTAGGAATCCCCCTATGAACGATCAGACTGAAGACGATGGACTAAGGTATCTAAACATTGTCAAGAATAAAATATCAGGAGTTCATAGGATTGTTAATTGTGAGTTTGATTTTCATACAGGAGTATATTCATCATGAACTACATATCAGTATGTTCTGGAATAGAGGCGGCTACTGTAGCTTGGAATAAACTAGGGTGGAATCCTCTAGGTTTTTCTGAAGTAGATAAGTTTCCGTCTGCTGTTCTGCAACACCATTACCCAAACGTGCCTAACTTAGGTGACATGACTAACTACAAGGAGTGGAATATAAATGAATCAGTTGACCTTATTATCGGAGGAACACCATGCCAATCGTTCAGTATCTCAGGACTCAGGAAAGGACTTGAAGACCCAAGAGGAAACCTTACCCTCACCTATATTGGATTACTTGACCACTTTAAACCCAAATATTTCATCTGGGAAAATGTCCCTGGAGTTTTGTCCTCTAACAAAGGAGAAGACTTTAGCTCCTTCATCAGGGCGGTTCAAGAAATCGGGTATGGGTTCGCCTACAGAACTTTGGATGCTCAATACTTCGGAGTACCCCAAAGACGTAAAAGAGTCTTTGTTGTTGGATGTTCTGCAGGAGACTGGAGAAGTGCCGCAGAGATACTCTTTGAGTCCGAAAGCCTGTCGAGGGATACTGAGGAGAGCAGACAAAAGGGGAAAGATTCTACCAAAGAAACTAGAGGAAGCTCTACTACAGACAACAGGTGGCCTTCGAGAATAAGTAACACACTTGATGCTAGGTATGGAGACAAGATGGGTTTAGAAGATCAACATATTAACTCGGATTGTCCTAGATTTGTACCTACTGTATATGAATCCCATCCTAATGATTCTAGAGTTACAGACATGGGAGAAACTTGTACAACTGTAACTGCTAGATGGGGTACAGGTGGTAACAATACACCTTTAGTAAAAGTTGGAGATATAACTGAGGAAGTTAAAGTTCGTAAACATAAAGTTGATATAGATAATCTACAACAATTGTTGAGAACTTGTAAATCCAACAGCAAAAAAACCAACAAACAAATAGCTGAAGAGTTATCTATACCTGTGACAAAAGTTGAGCATTGGTTTAGGACAGACTCTAGCTTTGCTATACCTTCAGATGATGTTTGGTTCGATCTAAAAAAATGTTTAGATATTAAAGATGATACATTTGATGATCAGATTATGGAGTTTGAATACAAGGATGGTGTGTTTGAATCTAGCCAACGTGTTTATGATTCCACAGGTAAAGCACCTACTCTCACAGCTACGAATGATAAACAATTAATTCATCACAAAGAAGAACCCAAGTCTGTTATTAGAAGACTGACACCTGTAGAGTGTGAAAGACTACAAGGGTTTCCATGTGGATATACTGAGATACCTTATAACAATAGACCTCATACACCTGACGGACACAGGTATAAAGCACTAGGCAATAGCATGGCTGTGCCTGTTATTAGATGGTTAGGTGAGAGAATAAATGGTATTGATGCTAGGAGCAAGGTAAGATATGTAGGTAGTGCTAATGCTTCAAGACAAAAGTTTGCCACAACAATGGGTACAAATTTAGGAGAAAAAAAATATGGAACTAGTACTTGATGTTGAAAATACAACAACAACTAAAAACAATAAGTTACACCTTGACCCATTCGAGAGGGGTAATTCTTTGGTTATGGTTGGTGTTCAGTCATTGGCTGCTAAAGATCCATCCACTTATATTTTCGACCACATGGATACTACTAGAGATGATGATCTTATATCTAATAGGTATGCTGTTCAGGATTATTTAGATAAGACAACACTACTTATAGGACACAACATATCCCACGATCTATTATGGTTGTGGGAGAGTGGGTTTAAATATGAGGGTAAAGTATTTGACACTATGTTAGCTGAGTATGTATTACAACGTGGCATAACTGATAGACTAGGGTTGGGTAAAGTTGCAGAAAGGTATGAATGTGAAGTCCAAAAAGAAGATACACTCAAAGACTATTTTAAAAGAGGATATAGTACAAGAGAAATTCCAAGACTCGAACTCGAAACCTACCTCCGACATGATATCGGTGCGACCAAGGAGGTATACGAGAAGATACAAAATAGATTGCAGGGAGTCGAGGATAAGGGTTTGTCTAAGACGATTGAAATAACTAATGAGGTATCTGTAGTCCTTGCTAGGATGTATCAATCAGGTTTTAAAATAGACAGGACTAAACTTAGTGAGGTACGAAAAGAGTTTGAGGAAGAGAAGTTAGACTTAGAAAAGAAACTTAATAAGTACACTAGGTACTTGATGGGGGATACACCTGTCAATCTTGGTAGCCCTGAACAATTGTCATGGGTTTTATTTAGTAGGAAACCTATAGATAAAAAGAGATGGGCTGACACTATACAACCTAACTTACCTGTACCTGCTTTTAAAAATCTAGTTAAGTTTAACTTTAAGACTTTGTATAAAACTAAAGCTGTTCAATGTCCTGTATGCAAAGGTAAAGGATATGTATATAAGAAGAAGAAGGATGGTTCACCTTATAAAAAGCCATCTAAGTGTGGTGCTTGTCTAGGTGGTTTTAACTATCAAGAGTCTAAAGAGATTGCAGGACTAAAATTCTCAGCACCATCTGTTAAGTGGGCATCAGCTAATGGGTTCTCTACATCTAAAGGTAACCTGGAAATACTAGAAAGAGTTGCATCTAATAAAGGTATGGAAGAGGCACAAGTATTTTTAGGACAACTAAAAAGATTATCTGCCATAACAAGTTATCTATCTAACTTTGTAGATGGTATTGAAAACTTTATAAAGGATGATGATAGGTTACATGTAAGACTTAATCAGCATGTAACGTCTACAGGTAGATTCTCAGGTGCTAATCCTAATATGCAGAACATGCCAAGGGGTTCAACCTTTCCTGTTAAGAAAGTATTTATCTCTAGGTTTAAGGGTGGCAAGATTATGGAAGCTGACTTTGCACAATTAGAATTTAGAGTGGCAGCTTTTCTAAGTCAAGACCCTATAGCTATTAAAGAAGTGACTGAAGGGTTTGATGTACATGCTTATACTGCCAAAGTTATTAGTGATGCAGGACAACCTACTACTAGGCAAGTAGCTAAAGCACATACATTTGCACCTTTATATGGAGCATCAGGGTATGGTAGGACTAAAGCTGAAGCTAGATACTATGAACATTTCCTAGAGAAATATCAAGGCATTGGTAAGTGGCATAAGAAACTAGCTACTCAAGCTGTTAGCTATGGCTACATAAAAACTCCAAGTGGTAGAGAGTTTTCTTTTCCTGATACAAAACGTAGAAGGGATGGAACAGTAACAAATTTTACACAATTAAAGAATTATCCTGTACAATCGTTTGCCACAGCCGACATTGTTCCATTAGTTTTAGTTGAAATTTATAACAGGTTGCACAAGTTAAGTAGTGTTGTGGTAAACTCAGTACATGATTCAATAGTTATAGACATACATCCTGATGAAGTTACTCAGGTGCATGACATAATTAAAGATGTAGAAAAGAATTTAGTTAGTTTGTTAGAAACTAAATATGGCATAGACTTTAACGTGCCATTGTTGTTAGATGCAAAAATAGGTAACAATTGGTTAGAACAAGTAGATATATAAACTTTAATAAGGAAATAAATATTATGTCTGATTTAGTAAACTTTAAAGATACAAACAATTTCAATCAACTTGCTGAAGCAATGGGCATGGGTGCTGATATGGAGAAGAAAAAGAGTGGCTCTACATTGGCAAGATTAAAGATCAACCATACAGGAGTGATGGGGGAAACAACTGTCAAAGGTAAAGTTAAACGTGTAGAAGTAGTAGATGCTGGTTCTTATGTTTTACAGATGCCTGAAGATGATAAAAAAATATACTCTAATACTGCCACTATCAGGTTGTTTCAACAGAAATTTATGTATAAGAGATACGTCACTAAAGATGACGGAGGTGTGTTTGTAAAAACAATCATGGCTAATGATTTGAAATCAGATCTTATAGATAATGCAGGTGGTGTTAACTGTGGAAAGTCTAGTGGTTGGATAGAAGACTACAAGAGTTTGCCTGATGAAACTAAGAATCTTTTGAAGTCAATCAAACGTGTAAGAGTTTTATTTGGTGAGGTTACTTTACATAATCCTGTTGATGAAACAGGTAATGAAATAGCAAAACATCCTGAGTCAATTCCATTTATATGGGAAGTAGATAATAGAGATGCATTTAAAACTTTTGCTGCACCTATTTCACAGATGGCTAAGAAGAATCACATTCTTCCACAACATACTATCGAGTTAGATACAGAAGAAAAAACTATTCCTACAGGTGCTAAGTATTATCTTCCAACAGTAAAGTTAAATCCTGTTGAGTCAGCACTTGAAGAAAAAGATGAAGAAACTTTTATAAACTTTAATGAGTGGATTAAGAACTACAACACTTATATCAAAACTGCTCACACCGATGCACTTAAAGGTAAAGGTGATGCTGAAACTAAGGAAGTAGTAGATGAGTTTGTTGATATAGAAGAAGCTGCTTAGTGAATCATCCTGCCGAAATAAAGATACACAAATATCTTAGTGGTCTTAAATCAGAAGACTCTGTTATGTCTGCTGAAGTTATAGATCAAATTACTAATGATGTTCGTGAGGCTTTAACAAAACAGTTTGTTGATAAACGATCTAATCAATTTACATTAAGAATGTCAAATATTGGTAGGAGCTACTGTCAACTATGGTTTGATAAAAACAAACCTGAAGCTGCTAGTAAACCATCAGCTAGTTTTATTATGACCATGATGATGGGTGACATAGTTGAAGCTGTATTCAAAGGCATATTGAAACAAGCAGGTGTTGAGTATAAGAATGGGGAGAAGGTTACTCTTAAATTAGACAATGGTAAGTCTATTGATGGTACTCCTGACCTTATTACAAATGATGCTGTAGATGATATAAAATCTGCTAGTCCTTGGTCTTATGAAAATAAATTTAAGGACTACAACACTCTTGCTGAACACGATTCCTTTGGATATGTATCTCAATTGGCAGGGTATTCTTTAGCTACAAAGACAAAGCCTGGTGGTTGGTGGGTTATCAATAAAGCTAATGGTAATTTTAAATATGTTGCCGCCTCTAACATAGACACAGATACCTGTGTTAAAAAAACCAAAGCTCTAACTGAAGAACTTGAAGAAAATAGATTTCGGAGATGCTATCAGGACGTTGAAGAAACCTACCGAAAAAAACCATCAGGCAACCGAAAGCTAGGTATTGAATGTTCATTTTGCAATTATAAACATGCTTGTTGGCCTAACCTACAGGAAAGACCATCACTAGTTTCTAAGGCAGAAGTTCCTCCAATGGTTTGTTATACAGAGATCCGAAGTGTTTAATGCTAAATCCTTTGCAGCTTCTAAGAGACACGGCTATAGAAGTGGACTAGAAGTTAAGGTACAAAAAGATTTACAAAGCAAAGGTGTTGTTGCTAAGTATGAACCACTAAAGATTGAGTGGGAAGATTTATCATACAGAAAATATACCCCTGACTTTTTATTACCTAATGGAATAATAATAGAAAGCAAGGGTTTATTTACAGCACAAGATAGACGTAAACATTTATTGATTAAGAAACAACACCCTAACCTAGATATAAGATTTGTTTTTGAATCTATAAAAAGAAAACTCAGTAAGAAAAGTAAAACTACTTATGCAGATTGGTGTAATAGGTACGGATTTCTGTACCATTTAAAACTAATACCTAGTGAGTGGATTGATGAAGACGGATCATCAGAAAAAATACTAACTTTCATACCCTTTCCAGGAGAAAAAAAATGATTGACTTTGAAACAGATATTAAAAACCCTATAGGGGAAGATGACTTAGCCTTGGTATTAAAACCTAAGTTTACTAACAAGAAATGGGATAACACAGTTGACTTATCTGCTGTGATAATGCCTTCAAAGAAATTAGAAGAAGAAGATACAGAACAATTGAGAGATGTATTGTATGCTTTAGTTACATGCTTTCATCTTTTAAATACAGATTCAGATTTTGCTAAAAGAGTTTCAGACAAGATGGATGAAATAGCAAAAGAAGAAGGGTTCTCAGAATATGAAGATACTCCTGACAATGTAATAAAACTATCTACTTGGACAAAGACTGAGGGAGATATACATTGAGTCAATTAAAAGATGATTTGTATAATTGGGAGAAACAAAATGATGAGTTTTGGAAAAAAGAAAAAGGAAGTATATATAATGTTGATGTAGTTAATCATCCTCCTCATTATAATAAAGGCAAATATGAAACTATAGATGTAATTGTAGATACATTAGGTGACTACGAAGCAATATCATATTGTCAAGGAAACTGTATCAAGTATTTAATAAGAATGTGGCACAAAGGAAGTGCCTTAGAAAATGCTGAGAAATGTTTATGGTACTTAAATAAAATGATTGAGTTACTAAAAAAAACTAAAGGAAAAAATTGGTAATGGATACTATTAAATATAATGGGATTGACATTTGCTATACCAAAGATAAAGAATTATCAGAACAAGCTAAACAATTATTAAGAGATTACTACATGAATAATAATGAAGTGTCTCCTCAAGAAGCTTTTGCTAGAGCTTCTGTTGCATATTGTGAAGGTGACTTAGAGTTTGCACAACGTATATATAATTATGCTAGTGATAGATGGTTTATGTTTGCTAGTCCTGTACTTAGTAATGCACCTGATGTAGGAAAGAAATGGAAAGCTTTACCTATATCTTGTTTCTTAACTTATGTAGGTGATACATTACAAGATTTAATCTCACATAATTCTGAGGTTGCATGGTTATCTGTTAAAGGTGGTGGGGTTGGGGGTCATTGGTCTGATGTGAGGGCAGTCGGTGATAAATCCCCTGGCCCTATACCATTCCTAAAAGTTGTTGACTCACAAATGACAGCATACAAACAAGGTAAAACTAGGAAAGGTAGCTATGCAGCATACATGGACGTTTCTCACCCTGACATTGTAGAGTTTATTAATTTTAAATTACCCACAGGTGGTGATGCTAATCGTAAATGTTTTAATTTATTTAATGCTGTTAACGTAACAGATAAGTTTATGAAAGCTGTAGAAACTGATGGTATGTGGGAGTTAAAAGATCCTGACTTAAATAGTACAGATTATGTAAGAGATACTATTAAAGCTAGAGATTTATGGCAACGTATATTAGAAGCTAGGTTTAGAACAGGCTCACCTTATATAAACTTTATTGATACAGCTAATAGACATTTACCTGAAGAACAAAAGAAGTTAGGTTTAAAAATACATGGTAGTAATTTATGTAATGAAATACATTTAGCTACTAATGAAGAACGTACTGCTGTATGTTGTTTGTCTAGTGTTAATTTAGAAATGTATGATGAGTGGAAAGACACCACTATGATTAAAGACTTAACTAGATT
>Ga0070746_10001468_pt1 | contig 14083 bp, 20 predicted proteins | sample VirMetDEL_Mar_21_FD_77016 | JGI IMG/M metagenome (GOLD analysis project Ga0070746, IMG submission 77016) | Aqueous microbial communities from the Delaware River and Bay under freshwater to marine salinity gradient to study organic matter... | ecosystem: Environmental > Aquatic > Marine >... | reverse complement strand
TTAGTGGCAGATATCGCACCTGTTGAGCCAGCAAGGGCCATTGTAAACTCTTCCCATCGCTGACCTAGCGTATCTGTTTTGCCCGCTAGAGAGTCACTAGCAACAGAGGCACCAGCGCCGCCAACTTGATCTGATAGGGCTTTAAGAATTACCCGCTGAGCCTCAACCGTTGCGCCAGACTCAGTCATTGACCTGATCATTTCTTTTTGCGCGTCAGTGAAAGAAACACCAACACGAGTTAGCGCTGTGATACCCGTTATCGGTTCTTGTAGCGCCTTACCTAGCTGCACTGCGTTAGACTCTATCGAGCCAAAGCCAACTTCAGCCAGGTCTTGAGCTAGTGATGTAGCCTCTTTAAATACCTCGCCAGACACGCGATTAAACGTTAATAGCTTAGCCTGCGCCCTTTCAACGCCCTGAACACTACCTAGTGTGTTTAGCGCTAGCTGCTCTGCTTGTTCTCTTAATTGCTCAGCGGTAAAGCCAACAGCGCCACCGGTCGATCTTAATATGGCCTCAGTTCTAGCTAGGTTGACCTCATACTCTGCTAGACTTCCAACACCTTGATAGACAGCCGCGCCAACCGCAGCAACCGAAACACCGAATGCTGTAGCCGCAGCCGTGCCAGCTGTTATAACTGTGGTTAATGATGATATTCGAGAAGAAACACCACCTAACGGGCCGTCAATCGCCGCAATTGCTGCACTAGCGTTCTTGCTGACTGACTTAAACCTGTTCTCCATGCGTGAGACATTGGTTTCTGTGGTCTTCGCGTTTTTAGCAACCCTTTGTAAGTCACGATTGGCTTTATCTACGCCCCTTGTTGTTACCGTTGCTGTTAAATTAGCCGTTCCCATGAGTAGACCTCTCGTAGATTCCGTTTATGCTCATCATTGCGTCAATCTCCCACGGTTGTAGATCAAGCCCTGACATTCTGTTATAAGCCTCAATTTCAGCAAACGAAAACGAGTCACGAGGATAGAGAGCGAAACCGTCATCCTTTGGCACTTTTGAAAATCTAACTTTCCTGAATGCGTCGTAGATGTAACCAAGTTCAAAAGGAAACTCCACAGCCTCATCTCTATCAATCTCACCCATAGCTATCAGCGCCTCTATGTGATCGCGCTCTAGCCCTCCGTGTTGGCTCGGTGCAAGCCCTGTATATTGCTGCTCACACCAAGACAAAAGGGCGTTTACTTTTTTTCTCGCTCGCCGTCTTGTTCATATGCGAAGGCAATAACTAAGAATGATAACCCCTGATTGGCTGACAATAGCTGCTTTAGCTTTGACTTACTGAACTTGTCGAATGACCACGCCGTTACAAGCTTCAATGCAAAGGCCATATCGTTCGCCTCGCCTTCTTCTGCCTTATCAACCAGTAGCTTTTCTTTGTCTTCGACTTCTTCATACTTAGAATCTATAGCCTCGCGATTGATAGCCCATCGAATGCGGTCTCGTGTGACAGATCTAGATGCAGCACCGATAACATGCAACCAATGATCTGTTGGCTCGCCGCCCTTTAGTAAAGGCATTTGCTTGCCTTCGGTTAGAATGTCGTCTGTTAAAAAATCTTCAAAATTCATAGTTCTCGTCCTGTATCTCGTCCGTAAAAAGTGGGGCTAACAAGTGTTGGGACGAGTCAACATAAGCCATGCTAGCCCCGTGTTTTATGGGTAAATGATACGCTGCACAACTAGCGATGATTGCATAGTGTTGCCCGTTGCTGTGCCTTCAATCGTTTGCGTGATTGATGTGTCACCTCCGCGGTCTGGTGTTACTGCCGTTAGTCGTAGTACTGGTGTAGAGAATGACATTGCACCCTCTGCGCCGTTAGCCACCACATGAGAGCTAACTGACTGACCATCAATAAAGCGATCGAGTAAATCACAGTCACGCATAAACGCCGCGCCGCTGAATGTGTTAGTTGCTGTGCCACGCTCAACAAACGACGCGAAATCATCATCTAACTCATACTGAGCAGATGAGTTATTGTCGTTAGTGTATGAGCCAGTAGTTAATGAAACTAACTTAGTCGCACCATCCAACACCGCGCCAACTAATGGAGGCTTATAGCCAACGCTTGTTAGGTCTGGATTAAACGTCGAGCCTGTTGGTGGGGCGTCATCACAAATTAGCTCACGACCAATAATAGGAGCCGAACCAGTAATTCGAGCATTAACCGCCGCTTCAACGCTAAAGCCTGTGAACTCAACGCCAGTGGTTACGAAGTATTTATCTACAGTCCCACACTTGCCGCGCAGCCACGTTAGGATTGATACCGTCTTACACTCTGAGCCAGTGCCAATGAAGTCGCCAACGATATAATCAGTCGTCGCCGCCGCTTCATCCTCAAGCTTGAGTGAGGTGCCTAGAGTGACAACTAAAGCCGTTACCTCAGTGACAATTGACGCCTTGGCATTGTTGCCAGTTAGCGACGGGAACGCGATCAAGTCGCCAGCCTTTACGCCATCAGTAATAAAGTCGCCTGCTGTACGGGTGAATGTCTTAGCCGCCGCGTCAACCGTGATTTCAACCGCAGCTTCAGTAAAACCACTTTGCCAAGTTGACGTCATAGCCGCGGCAATAATGTCATCTTGTGACTGTGAAGAGAGTTCAAAGGCAAACTCTCCTTCTGTTCGCTTATTGCCGATATCAATGATCGTCTTTTCGCGTGAATCGTTTAGCTCGTCTGATTCGATAGTGTCAGCGATTAAAGTGGGTATGCCGCCAGTGTCGCGGATTTTTGTCCAAACGGGATTATCTGGTGTTACGCCGGCCGTTGTTTCTTCAACATACCAGTTTGAAGTCCTCGCGCCGTTAAATGGATGTGTCATAGTAATTACCTTCTGTTTGCTAGCATGGTCATTATAACAGTGGTGTATCCGCAGTCCAATTAATAGACAGCGAGCGAGTAGCCCAACCGCGCTCAACGATTAACGGACTTAACTCTACTGACTCAATACTCACACAAATATCATTCCAATAGATATCTTTCCCGCGCTTAAACTCAGCGTTTAGTAAGTCAGCCATTTGATTTAGAGGCAAACTTCCTGCGTGAGATGCATAGTTAATATCAATCTGATAGATGCCGTTACGCCTCTCCGTTACGCCCAGCTCTATTTCCTCAACTGTTCCTGACAGCATGAAAGACGCCAAAAACGGCGTATCGGTGCTTGTTGGTGCGTCGATGTTCTCTAACGCCATTACAATGCCGTTAGCGGCTGAAAAGTTGTATAGCGCGTTATCAAATGCCTTTGTGAGTGATTCAAATATCATTTAATCGCCTCGCCTCTTTTTCTAATAACTGATTAAAGCGCTTGATGTTAACCCTAACCACGCCTTGAGGCGCTTGTTTAGAGAAGCCTGCGGTTGTCAGCGGCCCATCACCATAACCGCCGTATTCAATAACATTGGCATAGGGTAGATTGTTCGTAATCGTAAAAACCGACCAATCTTTAATTGATAGAGCTTTACCTTCCATCGTTTGCTTTGTCTTTGCCCCGCTTGGGTCTGTGCTTGCTGTTACTTGCGCGGATTGCTGCTGGCCAGTTAAAAACCAATTGGCCCTGAATCGACCCGTATCAACTGGAGACGAATCAACAAAAGAGGCTGACAACTGAATTACAGTGCCTCTAATCGCCTTCTCTGCCCCATCCTCAAAAGCCTTAGCAAAGTTAGCAACATCAAGAGAGAAGTCACTCATTTTCTCACCTGCAACTTATAAACAATGGCTAGGGGTTCGCCTGTGTAATCAGAATTGGGCACACCAACAATAGACCACTCATTGCCATCAATTCGAACATTGTCCTTTGTCGTTGGTATGACATCGGCTAACCCTCCGTTTTCGTCAGTGATTGCCGTCTTAACTGTGAGTATCTTGTCACCGCTCTGTATCGTGGTGCCATTAACAAGATCTTGCGCTACCGTTCGTTGAACTCCAACCATGTAGTAAGTTGTTGGTGGTGGATATTGCCACGCGCCATCAACCCAAACCTTATCGCCCTGAACAAGGAGGGTTAGGCGAGAATCCCCTGCCCTTTCATCAAACTTTGTGAGAAGCTTGTCAGCTACTCCGTTCATTCGTTTGGCAAAACTCATTAAACGCCCTCATAGTTACTGACAACAAGCAGGGCGGATGGTGATATATTCCATCCTACTGAGCTTGTTTTACTGAAAACACCGCCAGAGTTAGCCCCTGAAGAATCGCGAATTATTTCAACAGTGAATGTATCGCCCGCATTAGCAGGGATGAGGACCCTAGACTCAGTGGGTGTTACGAAATCGGCGGATGTAATCTTTGCTGCGGCAGAAACACCAAATTGTGCGCCATTTATGAGGATTCTTGAAAATACAACCGAAACACCAGATGCGCCGATTCTTCCCTTTTGCAGCTTAATTCTAACAGGATATACGCCAGCCTCATTGAATGTAACAACGCCTGTTGCACTTATCATTACTTTGTCATTAACAGTTCCTTGAGCCGGGCCAAACTCTAATGCCAGCGGTGTATCTGTCGCTGACGGCTCTTGACTTGCTGCTAATGAATACGCCCTAAGTAACTCAACTTCCCTTAGGCCTGCCTCTATTTCTTGCCCGTTCTTTGTTATCCCGCCCGTAAAGTCTGTCGCGCCTGTAACTGTCTGCTGCGATTGCTCGATAAGATTGAGATCTGAGCCTACCATTTGAGACAATGCAGTGCGTAAAGCCGCTGGCGTTATCAGACCGTCGCTATTGTCTGGAAGATCATTAGCTATCAGCGATAGTAAGTCATTCTTATTTAGTGCCATTACACGCGCCTCGTTCTAAATGTTAATCCATTACCATTATCAAGATAGCAGCGTAGTTTATCAATTGCTTCTGTTACCTGAACTGTTGACGAGTCAGCGCCTACGCGGTCGTACTTAACAGACACGGCACCAGCAACGGTTTCCTCTATCACTCGCTTGCCGTCGTTATCTCCTCGAATGTCAGTGCCTGCGTTTATTCGGTCAGCGTAGATAACCTGAGCCTGACCAGCATTTAATAACTGAGTCTCGATAGGCGCTAACACGTCGTTGCAGTAAAGATTAACTCGCGGAAACTCTAGAGCCTGATCACTGTCTAGCTTACCGCCCTTGAAATTGTTCACGTCAACATTGATGGCACCCTTCCTTAGTGTGACCCCTGCCTCTGCATCATCAGCCGGAAGAGTGTAGCCGTATTTAGCTGCATACTCCCTCGCATCAGTCAGTGAGATGTAGCTATCTGCGTCCGGTAGACCGGTTCCGTCTTCTACTATTAGCGCCATAAGTCACCTATTCTAGGGCTAAACAATTAAAGATTTGTCTTATTGCTTACTGCTAACCGAATCAGACACAACACAATAAACGATGCCAAAGTTACTAACTAGAGCTGTAGAGATGATGTATGTTGAGTTGGTTTCTCACGCCTCTGGAAGTACGTTTGGATACCATTGATATGAGATAGCTCCGTTACCAACTGCTGATATGCTGAAATTAGCAGTTTCTCCATGAGTAAGGGGCCGCAGCCCTTATTCTGCTTTTTTGGTGCGTCGCTTTGGCTTTGTTGCGCCTAGCGAGACAGCTTTATCAACGTAGTATTTTTCACCGCTTATAATCTCTGCGCCTTTGAAGTCAACCTTACCAAAGTTGTATGGGTGAACCTCAGTTTCTACGCCAGATGATAAGCGGCACATTAGCACCGCTTTCATATATCACCTAAAGTGTGGTTACTTTAACGCCTGCCGTGTCCTTGTGTCCGAGGTTTGCAACACGTGACCAGTTAGCAGGAAGCGCAATAGCAGCATCGTTGGGCTTGGTTACGCCGGTATTCCAAGTGTAACCCTTGATGCCGATACCAAAGGTAGACTCAACTTTCATTAACTGCTTGGCGTTAGCCTCTGAAAGGTCGGTTACGTTGTAAACGCGCATGTCACCCTGATCTTCTACAGCTAGACCACCAGAAACTAAACCAAGCTGGTGATAGTTCTCTGTACCAGCGTTATCAAAGTGAAGCGCGTCAGAGTCAGTCATGATTAACGGACGACCGAAACCGTCTTGAGTGACTCGGACGTTACCAAACTCAAACAACTGATTAGAGTTAGCAAGAGAGCCCGCGTAGATGTCAGTGATTGACTTAGAGTGCATAACCCAAGCAACAAGCGCCGCTTGACGGTCCCCAAACTTACCAGCGCCGAGGTTTAGAGACTCAAGGCTTGCTACACCCGCTGTGCCGTCGTAAGTAACATCAGAGTCAGTAATTGAGGCAACAGCGGCAGCGAGAACAGAGTTCAAGTGATAAGCCATTGCGCCCTCTGCGATTGCCTCACCGAAAGCAGTACCAGCCAAAGCGGGATCACGCTGAGTGTAATCAAATGCGGTGTTAGTGTAAGAGATGTTCGGCGTACCCAAACCGACTTTAACCTCAACCTGTAGCAATTCAGCCAGCGCGTGTTCTGTTGCTACCGCCGTGCTTGCTGCGTTACGGTTTCCGACCAATGACGCCAAGTTCTCAAACTGAGACTTTGACTTATAGTCACCAGAGAAGCCCATTACACGCAACTGAATAGCGTTGTTAGTTGCATCGTTAAACAGCATTACTTGCTGTTGATAAGTGGTAACAAATGAGTTGTATGCGAAGTCGTTAAACGACTGAAAATCACCTAATGCCATGATATTTTACCTATGTTCGTTGTGGAGGGTTGTGTTTCAGAAACTCCGCTTTTTGTTCTAGCGTTAATTCTGAATACTTCTTACCAGCGAAGGCCGAACCCGCGCCGCTTTGACTATTAGAGCCAGCCGAACCCGCCCCACTGCCAACATTTGCTTTAACATATTTTAGATTGGCTTTGTCCGAAACGAGGCCAGCCTTTAAATCATCAAGCGACTTAGTGACATCTTTAGGCACCACGTTTCCGTCCCGCACCTGTACTAAGTCACTAAATTGTTTCTGCATGTACATTCGACCAGCTGGATCGTCTGTCAATACGGTTGAAAACTCATGCAGTGCTGATTCAGTTAGGCGTAAGTCTTCTTTCTCCTGAAACTCTCGCTTAACCGTAGAAAGCGCATCCTCGCGCTCTTGCAGTGCAATCATGTACTTTTTGATATCACCCTCTTTCTCAGCGAGCGCTACCTTTGCATCTTCTTGTGCTTGTGTCTGCTCAAGAATTGCTGCTTCGTGGTCTAACTTCTGCTTATCTAAGCGCGAAATTAGGTCAGCATTCTTGCCCTTCAAGCCTTTGATGTCTTCATCGTAATCAGCTTGCAGTTTTGCTTTTACCTCGTCAGGTAAATCATAGTCTTCGAAGTTCATTTTTTTATCCTCGTCCTGTTGACTCTTTCATTATAACACCTAGTTATATTAAATTGAAATGTTAGCCTTTTCGAACACAGAAGGCATTTTTCTCTGCATCTCTTTAAGTGTTAACGGCTCAAAGTTTCGGTTTAGTGACAACCTTGCGAACTCGTCTGCTGTTAGTCCACCATTTCGTAATAGCTCACCTCTTGTTACCCCTATTGCGTCATTCTGAAATGCCTCTGGCTGCTTCTTAAGCCATGAGTAATAGGTTTCCTTTGCCGATACTGGCTCGCCACCTTCCGCGCCCTTGCTAGCCCTTGTCGCACCCTCCTTTAGGAAGTCGAAACGCTCATCTAGCACTGGCGTTGTGCTTGACCTGCAATTAATGTGTATCGGCGGTAGTGGCCCCTCACCCTCTTTGAATCTTCGACCATCTAAAGCGCTACATTGCAAAGTTGTGCGTGAGTCAAGTGTTGAAACCCACTGATAGCCCCTAATCAGGTCTGAGTTTTGCCTCATTGTCTCGTGCCGTGCTTGTGTTGATGCATGCTGCACAGCTGTTCTAACTAGTGACTGATTTGCTCTGTTAACTTGCGCCAATGTGCCATCATTAAACCTGTTGGCTTTTGTGCCTCTTATGTTTCTTGCGATCTCGTTAGTGGTTAAGCCCTGATAAAACCCTTGCTGCACAACGTTGTTAACCCGCTGGATTTGAGTTGTTGACCAGTCTCTAGTGAATGGCTGTAGTAGTGGGTTGCCCGTGTAGCCTTCTACTTGTAGTGGGTTAACCCTAACAGCCGTGGATATCTGTTCAGCGCTCGGTAAATTTGATTCATAGTTGAGTGTTACCCGCTCATATGAACGGGCTTCAAACATCGCTTGAGAGTTGGCTATATCGATTAGGTCTAAATTAAACTGACCTGCATAATCATCATAGATAACTCGCTGTAGGTTACGCATATCAACAAGCAAAGCGCTTAGCCGCTTCTTAGTGAATGTCGTGCCACCCTCTTGAATCAGCCTAGCTCTAATCTGCTTATCTAGCCGCTTGAGGAACCTGGCAAACTTCTCATGCTCGCCAGCTTTCAAACGCTCTAATAAAACCTGATTTCTGACATCGATGTTAATCAGCTCCGGTGATGTCTTCGCCATCGCTCACCTCGTCTAAGTCAGGCATGCCAGATTCAGCCTTGATATTCTCGTTCATTTCCTCTAGGTCGGTATCCGCTGAGATAACCTTGTATTCCACCATGATTTTGTCAAATGCAGTCTTATCAATGCCACCAGCCTGCCAAAGCGCAACAATCTGCTGTAGATCTTGAGCTGATAGCTTAGACTCAAAGAAGTTTCGGTTTAACTCATAGCGCACACCAGTTAAATCAACACCCATAAATAGCCCCACCCACTCTAGGCACTTAGAGTAAGCATCCGAGATGTTGCCCGCTATTACATCAAGTATTGACACATCAGAAGCATGACGAATGCGCGCCGCCTCTGCTGTCTCGTTACCTGATCCGGATGTTATTAACTGAGCACCAAGTGTGATCATTTGCTCCTTGTAGTCATCCATCAGTGATTTGACAATGTTGTTTTCCGGTGGTGATGCAAACCCAAACGCGCCACCAGTACCCATGACAATCATTGACTCCTCGCCCATGTCTACAGTCGTGCTTGATTCATCCCTTAGCGCTCTTTGGTATTGATCATCAGCGACCCAAGGTTGAGCGGCTGATAGCTGAAACGATGTTGAAGCAATATTGGCTGACTCTTGATAGTGGCCTAGATTGATATTCGAAATGGGCTCAAGCGGTAGGTTATCGATATTAGGACGGTTATTCACTGAGCCAACAAAGATAAACGGGATTTCAGTTAGCCTTGTCTGTCCCGCTCCAAGCACTTCGATTTGATCCTCTTGCTCAAGTCCGTCTTCACCATCGGTGAATACCTGAACGGTTACACCAGCCTCACTAAGTCGATAAACCTTGTATTGGTCTACCGCTTCACGGGCGATCATCATTTCATCTTTGAAACGCTCTATCTCCTCATGAAGAACTAAGAGATCTAGCTTTAGCTGGCCGCTGATAACTGATTCGTGCCAATCAACAATAGACTCAGCCTTATATTCTTGAATTGTCGCCCTGAACCCCTGCTCAACATCACCAGCCGTCACTTCGCCGCCGTTACCCCTTGGCATATCAACCAAAAGGCCGTTACGACCGATAGACACTACGTCACGCGCAAAACCTTGAGCCTGCTGATCAATTTCCACCCCCGCTCCGTTAACGTTAGACAAGATATACTCAACGTTTGCGGGCAACTCTGGCTTAGTAGGAGCAACGCGGAATAACATGCCGATTAAGCCGCTTAGCGTCCTCACAGTGGCGTTATAGAATCTAGCGCCGTTGATGTAGTTAATGTTTCTGTTGCGGTTGTACTGACTAAGGTCTGTTGGATTGATTGGCCTTAGATAGTTAACCCGCTCAGATAGATTTGTGTTGCTATAACCGTTATATGAGCTATTAATGTCTCTCTCTTTTAGCCTTGCCTCTCCGTCCAATACGTCACGAACACGCAGCCAGCGCTTACGATAGCGTGTGTATTCGTCATTTGGTTCGATTGTTATCTTTGCCATCGTGCTTTCACCTTCGCTATTGGCTTGACTACTGGGAACTCATACGCAATGTAATAACCGCCTGCATCTGGCATGTGGTCTTTGTCGTGTGACTTATCAGGCTCACCCTGCTTGTTGTAAACCTGCTGCTCTAAATCATCTGTATAACGTGGGCATAAGTTAGTGTTAACTTTGTACCTGCGATCACCTTGACCATTGCAAAACATTGCATTCATTGCGTTTATTCTATCTCTAACCCGTGGATTAGTCGAATCATAGCGCAATCTGTAACCAGCATCCTCAAGATTGGTGATGTCGGTAACGCTTGCCTCGTTTGATTTCCTATTCTTTCCTGAGCTATCGGGGTAAACGTAAATAATTCTGTCAGGGTAGAGTCGGTTGATTTCTGCAATCATATCTGGAGTATCTAAACAGCCAAATATTTCATTAACTGCCACTGGATTACCATCACGCTCAACGTGCACGACTGCTGACATTTTGCCAACGTTGAAGTCCATGCCGATATGAAGCGCCTCGCGGCCATCATCAACTTCATCAGAGTGATTTAGTCGCCTTTCGAATTGTCGGTATACAGTCCCGCTAGCTAGGTTAACAAATTGACCATCAACATAAGCATCAACCAAGTTTGCAGGATATGTCGCCTCAAGTTTCTTTATATAATCTGGAGGTAGGTTCTTTGCATTCTGCCGTGATGATGCGTTTACGATGCCATAAAACTCCTGCAGCTCTGGATCATCTCGAAGCTGTTTAACGAAGAAATCATATATCCAGTTAAAGCCTTCTGGCGTTGTAGTGAAATCAACCGTGTTTTCCCCAAGCGCCTCAATTATCAAATCGCAGTTCATCTCTTCATCATAAAGCCTTTGCTCATCAAAGCCACTCGACGACAATCGAGCAACAATCTTTTTCCATGCTGCATCAGCTTTTTCTCGCTTCATGCAGTCTATTTCATCTATCAAAGCATGGTTAATGTCAAAGCCGACAATCCTAGCGGGGTGCTCCATAGATCTACATTTGACGGTTGCATGCAAGTCTCCGCAATAGTAAAGAGAAACCTCATTTGTTGAAGTCTTAATCTCAACCGTCATATCAAGCGCCTCAGCGACATCACCTATCGTAGTATAAAAGATGTCTCTTATCTGAGGATAAGTTGGGGCGAAATACCCCAGCTTAATTACAGGATACTCCAATGCTAGAGTGCAAAGCCTGACACAACCAAGGAAAGTTTTTCCGCCCCTGTAGCCCGCCACAAAAGCACGGAATGGCTTATCCATGTGATAGAAGTCGTTTTGAGGGAGGTTTAGTTTAAGAGGCATCTTCAACACCTATAAACACTTTGACTGGTTTAACGTCTGAGCTTTCATCTGTGCCTAACATTGTGTTTAGGGTTTCTATTGCTCCCTTTGATGCCGCCAAGTTCTCTCTGCGCTCATTTCCTGCTGCGTCGTGATAAGTGCCTAGCCCAGCCTTGACTATCTGCTCAAGCCACTTTAGGCGCTGCTCTACGCTGATTGAAAACTTCTTTTCGGCCACTTTATTGACCACTTTTTGCAATTCTTTTATTCTTAGGCTCAGTTTAGGCTTGTTAAATAATTTATCAGCCTGAACTTGTATTGCTGCATTGCTCATGCTTGTGGAGTAGCCAGCCTCGGTGTACGCCTTTACTTTTTCCTTTTCGCCATACTTGGCTATAAGCTGACAATAAGCCTCCTCTTTGGCTGTTAGTTTCCCCATACAATCCCCGTAGAATCATAAGTTAGCGCCCGTAGCGCGGATAACTCTAGTTTATCACTATTTGATAGATAGTAAAAAGCCACCCGTTAGAGTGGCCTTGTTATTCTTCGTTCGTCTATTTCATCAAGCATGCGGTATGCTAATCTCTCGTAGGCTCCAAACTCCCACCAAGCGTCGACTCTCCACTCCTTAATCGCCCAGCGGTTAGCAAACATTACCCAGTGGTATCCATCTTCTCGCCCTATATGTGCTCTTTAACCCGCTCCTTTAAGTCATTAGGCAGGCTGTCGAGTATCTCTTTTGTTATGTTCGCTTTGTTAATATCGTTTCGCTTAGCGTTTGAGTAAGCGTTCGATATTGCGCACGTCACATAAATAACACCAAAACCAACTGTACATAAAACACTAATCGCGGTCGCGTTGTCTGTTACTACCGTTAGAAACGTACTTGTCGCGCTCGCCGCTAAACTTGCATTCGCTAATGTAGAAACTGTGTCTGTCATGTCTGTTTGTCCTGAATTCAACAGCAAGCTTAATCATACCATAGACTAGACTAGCAGCTTGAATGCCCAGTATTGAAGGTAAAGGATTTTGGTTTATCCAATCTATAATGTACGCGATCATGCTCATCCCCATTTACGCCTCGCATTATATTACTATTTTGACTCTTATTTATCCATGTTCTTAGTCATCCCAAGTTAAAAGGCCGTCAACTCTCTTGCTTAGCCTTATTGACCTTGTTGGCCTTATTCTTAGCTGTGCGCGTATCATATCGCCTGTCTGCTCGCCAATTGCCCCACACACTAAGGCAAACATTAATATCATGATCATCTTATTCATTTTCAAAGCCTTTTAGGGTGTTTGCAAACCTTTCGACTATTACCTTTGATTCATCATCAAGGTTTTTGTAGTCGTCGAAAAACTGCTTTTCATGACTGAGCGGCTCGTTGCAGTCTCTATATATCTGGTATGCAACGTAAACAACTATTGATATTGATAGTGCTATTAGTGCGTATGTTAGAATCTGCATGTTAACCCCTTAGCTCCCTTTGATGTCATTCACTTTGATGTTATTCACTGTTGTGTCATTAACTTCTCGTCGTAGCAACCTGTTGCGTAGAATCCTGTTGATATGCAGAAGGCTATCGATTTTCGCATTTTTCTTAGCTAGCTTGTCTAACATGTAAGCAATGACAAACATCTCAGCCAAGCTGAATAGTAGTATTATTATTATTATGTTAATCATTTCTCTTCTCCGTTTACTATGTCTTCAAACTGCATTAGTACGCCATTGCCCCAGATTTTCTCTATGAGTTTGTATACCAAGGCTATTTGTCTTTCTCTATTCGACATACTCACCAACCACATAATCACTCTCCTTTGTTTTAATCATTATCGTTGGTTTTTGCTGTTTTGACTATTCGGTAAAACTGAGGTGTTTTGCGGTTTTTTCGAGGTTTAAACTGAATTTTAAGAATTAGTATCATTAGACCCGTTAGGTGGTATGACGGTTCTTTTGATGTCTTCTATACAGTCCAGTATCAGTTTGCAGTTTAGGTTGCCAGCCTGTATGACGATGTGAGTTTTACCTGCTAAGCAAAAAACGGATCGTGACTTCCTTCTCACACTTTGTTCGCCCATACCACCATTAAGCTCTGCTCATCGCGGGGTCATGGCTCGTGCTGTATAGCATCGTGATTCAAATTTATACTTTGTGCAGATAGCCGTTGGTAAGCTAAGGATTGGCGCGCTATGCAGGATTCGAACCTGCAACCGTCTGCTTAGAAGGCAGATGAACTATCCAATTGTTCTAATAGCGCTTATCTCTGTGAGGCTGTGAAGGGGTTGTGTCTGTATTTTGGTGGATTCTATTGGGATTCGAGCCCAAGATTCCCCAGTTTTCGCATCAAGTTGATCAGTCTCTAGTGATAAATCTTGCAAAGCCGCTAAACCTTGCTAAATCAATCCAGCCAGTGAAGACGCCTCCAAGCTAGACCCAACTAAAATACAGACACAAAAAAAGGTACTTAATATTGCGACCCTTTGGTAGAGGGGCGGAATGGAAGCCCAAGCCGCAATACTAAATACCCTATACCATTCTCTTTTCACAGCTACCACACTGCAATATAAATTTTACTAAATCCCCTTAGTTATTTCAAGTTCAGACTTAATCACGCTAACAGCTTCTTTTACTTGCTCAATTGTTGTTAAGTCATCGCCAGCTACACCGTGCTTTATCGCGCCACTTACTAACTGATTCGCGCTAGTGTAGTAACCAACTAAAACATCATTGCGCTTTCCGTGGTTCTGTGATTCCTTATCTTTTACTGTGGTTTTCTTGTACAAGATAAACTGATACTTATCGCTTTTGATTACGTAATTTTCTGTTTCGATATTCATTTCCACTGCCCCCCATCTT
>Ga0070746_10001465_pt1 | contig 14088 bp, 16 predicted proteins | sample VirMetDEL_Mar_21_FD_77016 | JGI IMG/M metagenome (GOLD analysis project Ga0070746, IMG submission 77016) | Aqueous microbial communities from the Delaware River and Bay under freshwater to marine salinity gradient to study organic matter... | ecosystem: Environmental > Aquatic > Marine >... | reverse complement strand
TTACGCAAAAGAAAATAACATTAAAATATGGTGTTTGAAACATGACAAAGATTTTTTCAAATATCAAGAAGTACCAGACACAATTTATGAAGAAAAAGAATATAATTGTGACTTTGAAACTAGCATAGTAAATAAATTTTTTAATTAGTTAAATTTGTAAAAGTAATTTATAACCAATTAGATGAAAATACCATTTACAAATTTAGAAATTGGCCAAAGGTCCATTGAAAAAGTACGTTCAATTTCAGCTTCTGCATGGGAGGATTTAGGAGGTTCTTCATCAAAATCTGGTGTAAGAATAACACAAACAACATCATTGACAATACCAGCGGTTTATGCTGCTGTTAAAGTTATTAGTGAAGCATTCAGTACCATTCCAATGCATATAATGTTGGATGATGGAGCAACAAAATCAAAATTTAAAAAACATCCTGTTTATAAATTACTTTCGAGAGAACCTAATTCTTTAATGACAATAAGCACCTTCTGGAAGATAACAATGCCAGAAATTTTATTGTGGGGAAACTCTTATTCATTAATTGAATTTGATCCAAGAACATTAAGACCTGTTGCAATTTTACCTGTTCATCCTTCTAAAGTGGAAGTTGAAATTAAAGAAGGTTTATTATTTTATACTTTTAAATTAGAAAAAGGAACTATAACTGTTGATCAATCAAACGTGCTTCATTTTAGAGGTATGGGAGATAATGTAATGGGTAAAAGTGTGATAGATTGTGCAAGGGACAATTTAGGTTTAGGATCAGCAGCTGAAGAGTTTGGAAGTAGATTCTTTGGGAATGGTGCTTCAATGACAGGAGTTCTTCAATCAGATTCAGCATTAAGTGATAAAGCATTTGAAAATTTAAAAGAATCATTTAATAATATGCATGGAGGTTTATCCAATGCGAATAAACCTTTAATTTTAGAAGAAGGTTTAAAATATACACCTACATCAATTCCACCGAATGCAGCACAATTTTTAGAGACACGAAGATTTCAAATTGAAGATGTTGCAAGATGGTTTAATATTCCACCAGATAAAATTGGAGATTTATCAAGGGCAACATTTAGCAACTTAGAACAACAGAATCAAAACTTTATTACTAATACATTAATGCCTTATGTGATTAATATTGAAAGTGAATGTTCACGTAAATTATTAAGAGAAGATGAAAAGGAAGATGTTTATTTTAAAATGAATTTAAACGGTCTTTTAAGGGGTGATATTAAAACAAGAACAGAAAGTTACAGAACATTATTTAACATCGGAGCAATGACTGTTAATGAGATAAGAGCATTTGAAGAAATGAATCCTGTTGAAGGTGGTAACAGTAGATATGTGCCTATGAATTTAGGTGTTGTTGATGAAAATGGAAATAATCAAATAGAAAAAGAAGAAACAATTAAAGTTGAAGAAAATGAAAAAGACTAAAATACAATCACAGGTTAGAAATTTTAATGTTAAAAGTGGTAACATTAATGAACAAGAAAGAACAGTTGAATTATCATTTAGTTCAGAATTAGCGGTTCAAAGATATTTTGGAAATGAGATATTGGACCATTCAGAAGGAAGTGCTGATTTAACCAGATTAAATAATGGTGCTGCTGTTTTAGAAGATCATGGTGGAAGTCAAATAGGAAAAGTATTAAATGCAACAATTGAAAACGGAAGGGGAATGGCAAAATTGTTATTTTCAAAAGTTGGAAGGGGTGCTGAAGTATTTCAAGATATTGTTGATGGTGTTAGGGAAAATATTTCATTTGGATATCAATTAAAAGATTTAACAAGAGTGGATGATGTTGATGGAGAACCAACATACAGAAGTATGAATTGGATGCCTTATGAAATTAGTGTTGTTGGTACACCAGCTGATCCAACTATTGGAATAGGAAGATCAATAGAAGATACTTTTGAAATTGAAGTTGATGATAATTTCAGAAATTTAGAAACTAAAAAAGAAGTGATAGAACCAAAGGAAGAAAAAAAGCAAGAAAGTTTTATAAGTATTAGAGAAAAAGAGTTAATTTTGTTAGGTAAATAAGAATAAATAAATATAAATTATGGAATACAACATTAAAGCCGATTTAGAAAAGGCTGCAAAACATGCTGAAGATGCCAGAGCATTGATTGACATTGCAAAGGCTGAAAGTAGAGAATTATCAAATGAAGAAAATTCAAAGTTTGATGATTTAATGAATTTGCATCAGAAAGCAGAAAATGCTGCTGAGCAAAAAAGAAAGTTAAATAAAATTGCTTCTTCAAAAGTTGAGTCAGTAGAAAAGATTGCTGAAAGAACAGGTGAATCAGTTGATAAAGTAGAGGCAGACAAAGAAATGTCTAAAAGATGTTTAAAGTCTTATTTGCTTAGAGGTGTTGCTGGAATGAGTACTGAAGAAAGAGATTTTTATCAGAGAGCGCAATCAACAACAACTAATTCTGAAGGTGGTTATACAGTTGACACAATGATGTCTGATGCAATCATTCAAGTTATGCTTGAAACTGGTGGTGTTAGAGAGGTTGCAAATGTTATTACAACAGCTCAAGGTGGTCAAATGAACTTCCCTACAAATAATGATACTGCAAATGTTGGTCGTTGGTTAGCTGAAAAGTCTGCTGCAACTAATACGGACACTGTATTTGGAACTGCTGCTTTAAATGCATGGACAGCTTCAAGTGATTACATTCCTGTTTCAGCTCAATTAATTCAAGATTCAGCATATGATATTGAAAGATACATTGTTGATATCTTAGGAATGAGATTAGGAAGATTAACAAATGCAGCTTATACAGTAGGGGATGGATCAAGCAAACCAACAGGATTCACAACTAACTCTTTACTTGGTGTTGCTGCTGCTGGGGTTGCTGCAACAACTTTTAGTGAGTTGTTAGACTTGAAACATTCAGTTGATAGAGCATATAGAAGTAATGGAACTTGGATGTTTAACGACAACACTTTGTTAGCATTAAAGAAAGTTGCAATAGTTTCTGCAAACCAATCTTTATGGCAACCGGGTATTGTAGCTGGAGCGCCTTCAACGATTGATGGTCAAGCATACACAGTAAATAACGATATGCCAGACATGGCTGCTGGAGCACACGCAATTGCTTATGGTGATTTCAAGAAATATCAAATTAGAGATACTCAAGGCATCAATATTAGAAGATCAGAACATGTAGCATTCTTAAATAATGAAGTTACATTCTTAGGAGAACTAAGAACTGATGGAAAACTATTGGATGTAAATGCTGTTAAGCACATGAGAATGTCAAATACTTAATTTTGTAGTTTGGATTAAGTTTGTTAAGGGACTACTACTAAATGTAGTAGTCCTTTTTTTTTAACATTAAAAATAATATTATGAAAGTTAAGTTCTTAGAAACAATGGGAGGTAAAGATTTCACTTATCAAGTTGGTGAAGTTTATGATTTAAAAAAAGAGGTTCCGCAAAGATATGTTGATCATGGAATTTGTGAAAAGGTTGTTGAAGTAAAAGCCAAACGAAAAAATAAAAAATAATGAAAACAAGTTATCAAATAACAGTTGAACCAGCAACAGAACCTGTAACTTTAGCGGAAGTAAAAGAGCATTTAAGAGTGGATTTTTCAGATGAAGATGATTATATCAATACTTTAATTACAACGGCAAGAAAGTACTGTGAAAGCTACACCAATAAGGTTTTCATAACTCAAACATGGAGGCAAAACATGTCGTACTTTCCTAATGTTATTCAATTGAAAGTTAGTCCTGTGATTAGTTTAACAAGTTTAAAGTATTATGATACTGATGAAGTTCAGCAAACGATAACAGACAATTCAAATAACTTTCAAAAAGACTTTTTAAGTGATACAGGAAGCATTCATGAAGGACTTGTGAACGCATTTCCTTCAGTTGGTGATACTATTAACGCTGTTGAAATTATTACTGTTTGTGGTTATGGTGCTGCTTCTGATGTGCCAGCAAATATAAAACACGCAATTAAATTAATGGTATCACATTTATATGAAAATAGGGAAGGAGTTAATGTAGTTGTTGGAGGTTTAGCAATGCAGATTGAATTACCAAATGCTGTTAAACATTTACTTTCACCTTTTAGAGTCAAGACATTTGGATAAAAAGATTTTAATATTACTTCCGATTTGGAAACGTGAAAATATTACAAAGATTTGTTTTGATAATTTAAAAGAACTGCAAAAGGATTTCAACATTGAAGTACTTTGTATTGTATCAGAACAATGGAGCAAATTAATAGCATTTGAATACGGTTTTAAGTACGTTGAAGCATCAAACGAATGTTTAGGTACAAAAATGAATATAGGAGTCAGAGCATCTTTAAAATACGATTATGACTATTTAATGAATTTAGGTTCTGATGATATAATTACAAAAGAATTATTTGATTTATATGAACCATTATTTAAAGAAGATCATCCATTTTTCGGAAGCACAAGATTGACTTTTATTAATAGTGAAAGCAAAGAAATTAAAACTGCTGATTATGGAATTTTAATAGGTGCTGGAAGATGTATATCAAAAGATGTTTTATTAGACGTGTTAGAAGATGGTGAAATGTATGATTGTATTCAAAAAGGTTTGGATCTTAACAGTATGGCTAAATTTAATTGTCGAATGACTGAATTAAAGAATGATTTTAATACTATTTTTGATATCAAGTCAGAAGAAAATATCTGGACATATGATAATTTAGGCGGTGAAAGAGTTAACTTTGAAAAGGGTGTTGAAGGATTAAGTACAAAACAAATTGATCAAATTTTAGAACTATGAAGGGCGGGTTATTAGACAGAAGAATTACCATACAGGAGAAAACAGAAGTTGTTGCTTCAAATGGACAAAGAACATTAACGTGGGCAACATTAATTTCAACGTGGGCAAATGCTATTGAAAAGGATGGTCAAGAAAAGACTGATAATAATAATCGTTCTACAAAAAGAATAGTTAATTTTAGGATACGTTATCGAAGTACTATAACAAATGAAATGAGAGTTGTTTGGGAAGGGAAGTACTATAAAATAGAAGATACAAAGGAACTAGGAAGGCAAGATGGTTTAATGATCATTTCATCTTTATTAACACAAACGTAATGGCAAGGGATGGTTTAAGTATGAAGTTAGAAGGAGGTGCAAAACTTGATAGGGTTTTAGCAAAAATGGCTATCACTCATCAATCAAAAACTTCTTCACTTGTTTATTCTGCATTAGGTAGTGGAGCAACAACAGCAAAAAAATCTGCAAAGGCTGCTGCACCTGTTGACACTGGAACATTAAAAAAATCTTTAATTAGTGGTTTAAGAAGGAGAGTTCCAACACCTAGAGATGTTTTTTTAAGTGCTGTTGCATTTGATTTTACAAGGGTAAAAGATGAAAACGAAGGAACAGGTGGATGGTATTCAATTTTTAATATCAGAAGGCATAAAGAAAATGCATTTGGAAATAGAGGTGGAAAGGATTTTGTAAAGAAAGCAATTAAAACTGCTGAACCAAAAGTTAGAAAAACCATTGGAACAAGATTAGCAATTAAGATTGCAAAAGCACAACAACAACAAATAAATAAATTATAATGGCAAAAGGTGTAGGTGATGTTTTATATTCAATTTTAAGTAATGACACAAATATAAGTGCTATCGTAGGAACAAAGATTTATCCTTTTTTAGCGATTGAGGATGTTGTTTATCCTTATATAGTTTACACTATTGAAGGAGTTGATCCGACTCAAACAGATGATGGTGTAAGTATATTAGACGTAAATTCAGCAAATATTGAAATTTATAGTGAAGATTTATCAGAAAATGAAACTTTATCAAAATTTGTTAGAAATGCATTGGACAGGTATAAAGGAACTGTTGAAGGAATAGAGGTTCAATCAATTTCTTTTAGGTCTGAAGGCGGTGGTTATGCTGATGCTGACAGAGTATATTTAAAGATACAAGATTATTCTTTAAGAATGGTAACTGCTTCATGTATGTTTTCAAGGGTAACTGATTTGGCTGCTTCTTCAATTTCAGCATCACAAATTGATTTAAGTTGGACTGATGTTGCAACAGGTGAAACAGGATGGGAAATTTGGAGTTCACAAGATTTCATTAATTGGAATTTAGTTGATACTATTGCAGCCGATTCAACAAGTTATTCAAATACAGGTTTAAGTGGTGGAACAAGTTATTCTTATAAAATTAGGGCTATTGATTCAACCGACAAAGGTGAATGGTCAAATATTGTAATTGGTTGCACAGAAACAGCTATACCACCTGTTAACGAATGGTTTACAATGACAGTAGACACAACTATATCAAGTGTCACTGCAAGCGACACTATGCAATTAAGATTTGTTGATGGTTTTTATAAGATAATAGACTGGGGAGATGGTACAATAGAGGAAACAAATTCAACCTTACCACAACACACATATTCAGTGGGTGGAGTTTATACTGTTAAAATGAAAGGTATTGGGCGATTAGATATGTTTTCAAGTGATGGATTAAAAATAACGGAAGTTTCAAATTTTGGGGATTTCTTATTTACAAGTTGCCAGCAAATGTTTTACGATTGTTCAAATGTAGTTTTTTCTTCCACAGACCATTTAAGAACAGATAGCGGAAATTATACTTTTTGTTTCTTTGGTGCGAGTTCAAGTTTTCCAAACATTTTGAACCCTCAAATATTAAGAGGTTGTTATAGAAATACATCTTTAAACGAGGATTTAGGATATATGAATTTGAGAGATGCTTATGATATGGCACAATTCGCTTTAAATGTTACGACTTGGAGTCAAGCTAACTACGAAGCGAGTTGGATTGGTTGGCTAGGTTGGGAAAGTGGAGCACCAACAATAACGCTTAGAAATACGGTAACATTTGACGGCGGTAATAGTACGGTAGCAATAGGAAGCGATGGAGCAGCAGCAAGAGCTTATGCAATTAATACTTTAGGGTGGACAATAACAGACGGAGGGGAAGTTTAAAATTATGAAGATATATAAAACAGAATTAGAAAAGGAATACTACATTTTAACACCAAGAAACATAGGTGGGGAGTTAACACAAGGTATTCAAGTAAGTTATTCAGATGAATTAGAGATTGAAACATTTGCAAACTTTGAGGACTACGAATTAAGGTGTAATGAATTAGGAATTGAAATTGAACAATTAACATAAAATAAATAGATATGCAAGTAATATTATTAAAAGATCACAAGCCAAATAAAAGGCTTTTAAAGAAAGGAACTGAATTAGGAGTTACTAATGAAATCGGTGAAAAATTAGTGAAGAAAGGAATTGCCAGAGATGTAACTAAAGAATATCTTGGAAACATTTTGGTGCAAAGGGAAGAAGCAGAAAAAAATGAAGAAGTAAAAGTAAAAAAGAACAACAAAAAATAATTAATTTTACAACAACAATTAAAACAAATAAAAAATGGGAGTAATAAACGGAACAGACTTTGGCATTTATGTTGGAGGAACAAAAATAGCAAGTGCAACTAGTGGAAGTGTATCTTTATCAATGAGTGTTAGAGATGCAACATCAAAAGATTCTTTAGGATGGTCTAATTCATTAGAGGGATTACAGGAATGGTCAGTTGAAGGAGAAGGTTTATTTGCCTTAGATGCTGCATATGGTTATGTAGATTTGAAATCAGTATTAACAACACGTACAGCGGTAACAATCAGATTTAGTTCTGAAACAAGTGGTGCTGAATATCTTGAAGGAACTGCATTTTTAGTTTCATTAGATGCTGATTCAGCAACTGAAGAATCAATGACTTACAGTTATTCATTTACTGGTACAGGTCCATTAAACTTTAAAGCGTTAACTTAAATAATAATTCACTTAATCTAAACTACAAATTATGGTAAAAATCAAAATAAAAGAAAAGAAATACACTTTAAATTATAATAACAAAGTTTTGTTTGATATTGAAAAGAAATTAGATATATCAATAATAAAATTATTTCAAAACAAGGAATTACTAGAAAGGGTTCATGTTATTTATACAATTATTCATTGTGGGATTCAAGAAGAAGTTGATTTTGATGAGTTCTGTGAAATGGTATCATTTGAGGAATTATCAGAAGTATTGCCAACTGCGATTGAAAAAATTACAGATGGTTTTAATTCTGGTATAAAAAAAAAGTAAACGAAGAAGGTGACGAATCATCTTGGGACTGGATTCAGATGCAAAAAATATCTTATGGTTTTTTAGGATTAAAACCAAAAGAATTTTGGGATTTGCAGCCAAAAGATATAATTTTAATGTATGAGGGTTTTCAGATGAAGCAAGAATATAAAGATAGCTTACATGTGGAAACCCTTCGTATTTTAAGGTATAATGCTTATGTGAATTATATTTCAATCCCAACTAAAAAGAGTCATAAAAAAGCTAGTTTAACTAAATTTTACCCTATGCGAAATGATCCAAAGTCAAAGGAAATAAGTAAGGATGAAGCTAAAGAATTATTTTATAAAAGAGAGCCTTTAATTACCAATGGTAAAATGAGAGGTTTTAAAAGCATTGATAGTAATGATTTATATAATAAAGAAGGTGATTTAATCGGAGTAATAAAAGAAGATATAATTGAATATTTTAATTAAATAAAATGGGTAAAAGTAGCGGTTCAATTTGGGTAAGTTTAGGGTTAAAAACTTCTGAATTTACAAAAGGAATAAGAAAATCAAGAAAGGAGTTAACAGGATTCCAAAAGTTTGGTCAAGGTTTAAAGGGGATGTTTAACCCAATGACAGTTGGAATAGGTGTTGTTGCTGGTTTAGGTGCTGCAATTACTGATGCTGTTGGTATATTCAAAGACTTTGAGAAAGCAAACAGTGATTTAAAAGCGGTTTTAGGTGATAAAGGAACTGATGGAGCAATGAAATCACTTTCTGATAGTGCAAGAGAATTGGGAGCAAGTACAGCCTTCACAGCTTCAGAAGTTTCTGGATTACAAAAAGAATTTGCAAAACTTGGATTTGATCCTAGAGAGATTAACAACATGGCAGAAGCGACATTGAATTTGGCTGCTGCTGCTGGTGTTGAATTATCAGAAGCTGCTTCAATGGCGGGTTCAACAATTAATGCATTTGGTTTAAAAAGTTCTGATGCAACTAGAATAGTTGATTCAATGGCTTTAAGTTTTTCAAGTTCTGGTTTAGACATGGAGAAACTAAGTGAAACAATGAAAATGGCAGCGCCAATTGCAAGGGCCACAGGTGTTAGTTTCGAGGTGGCAACAGCAGCAGCGGGAAAATTAGCTGATGCAAATATAAGTGGAACACGAGCGGGTACTGCTTTAAAGACTATATTTTCAAAGTTGGTTAAGGATGGGAAACCATTTCAAGAATCTTTAAATGATATTGCAAAAGAAATGAATGCAACTGTTGATCCAGCGGAAAAGTTAGCGATTGCTGAAGGTAAAGTTGGAGAAATTGCCAAAGGGTCTTTGTTGGTTTTAGTTGAACAAAAGAATGCATTAGGAGAATTGGCTGGAGAACTTGAAAATGCTGATGGTGCAGCAAAGAAAATGGCTGATACAATGCTGAATAATCTTGCTGGTGATTTAACAAAAGCTGGTTCAGCATGGGAAGGAATGATTCTAAGTTTTAAAAAAGAAGGTTCTGCAATAGGTGGAGTTTTAAGATATTTCGTTCAATACTTTACAAAATTAGCCAACACCGTTACAAATTTTGGTGTTATTTGGAAGAAAACATTTTCTGGAATAGGTTCACTAACAACAGATGAACTTAAAACAGCGTTTAAAGGTGGTGTTGGTTTAGAAGGTGTTGAAACTGACTTGAAAAAAATCACTAATAGGCTTGATCAGATGCCATTAAAAAAGATTGCAAAAAATGCTGATAAAGTTAGAGCAATTTGGGATAAAGCACTTGGAGGTGAAGCACATCAAAAAGCGGCATTGTTTGCTGAATATTTACAGGAAAGAGTAAGAATTGAAAAGGAATTAAAAGAGAGTTCAAAGGGTGTTTCTGATGCTACTGAAGAGGGAACAGAAGAAGTTGTAAAAATGACAGCGGAACAACTGAAACTAGCTGAAGCAACTAAAAAAACACAAGAAAGCATTGATTTATTTGCTCAAAGTTTATTGGCTACCAATTACGATGAAATGAATTTCGGTGGTGAGCTGAAGGGGATGAAAGAAGGGGATGATATATTTGACAAGATTATTGCTGATGCAGAAAAAAATGCACCAGAAGTAAAATTGGCTATGACTATAACACCACCAACAGAAGACCAATTAAAGAAAGCAAAAGAAAAAATGGATCTACTGAAAGCCCAAGCGGATGCCGTAGGGGATTCGGTCGCTGGTGCCTTCAGTAATATGTCAAATAGCATGATAAGTTCCTTAGGTTTAGCCAATACAGGTATGGAAGGGTTCTTAGGGGGATTACTTAAAACAGTGACATCTTTAATATCAATGATGTTGGCGGCATCAATATCCCAAGCAATTGCGGGTGCTTCCGCATCTGGAACTGCAACAGGTCCAGCAGCTGTTTTCACAACACCAGCATTCATAGCAACAGCAGTGGGTGGGGTTTTAGGTGCATTTGCAGCCATACCAGCATTTGCTGATGGTGGAATAGTAAGCGGTCCAACAATGGGATTAATGGGAGAATATTCTGGTGCCAAATCAAATCCAGAAGTAATTGCACCTTTAGACAAGTTAAAATCTTTAATTCCTCAGAACGAGGGAATGGGGGGAAAAGTTGAATTTCAAATTAAAGGAACTAACTTGGTTGGTGTATTAAATAGAGCGGGTAAAAGTGCAAAATATAGCAACTAATAATTAAATTTACAACATGGGGGTAAAATATACACACACTTTTCACCAATTAAAAAAATACGATTCAACAGATCCAGAAGATGCAACTGAATGGAGAATTGACATTTTACAAGATAGTTGGGTTGGAGCATCAACAGAAGTTTATTGTGATAAGGATTCTATTGTTTTAAGTCGTGAAGGTGATTTATTAGATGTTGTTCAAGGAACAAAATTATCAGTTTCTTTGATCAATCAAACAGAGGGTCAATATAAAGAATTTAGGGAAGCAGATTGGGGAGAATATGAAGTTCGATTATGGAAGAATGGAAATAATTCTTCTGAATTACCAACACCAATTGTAGATGAAAGGGATGTAAATTTCACAAGTTCAAGTGATGTTGTTGATTTAGGAAATATTGATGGCTTAGGAGGTTTAAGTTCAATATCATTAAGGATGAATGTAAAATTTTCAAATGGTGCTGGAAATGCCGCAATACTTTATAAGAACGGAGTTATTTCAATTTTATATAATGAGTTTACAGGCACATTAACAGCAAATTTAATAACTTCAACAGGTACAGCAACAGCAACAGCAAGTGTTATTAATAATGTTGATTATGATATTTACATTTCATATCAATCGGGTTTCTTTGTAATTTTTGTTGATGAAGTTCAACAAGGTTTTGACGTTTCACAAACAGGAACTATTGCATCAAATACAAATGATATGTATATTGGAGGTTATGGAATTTATAGTTCCACTTTAATGGAATTGGATTACATTAAAATTTATCAAGAAATTGTTCCATTTGATAGCGGTGAAGTTTTAAAATTTGTTGGTTATAATCAATCTGAAATTTATACAGAACCATTTGATCAACCACCATATTCTTCAGTACTTGAATTTACTTGTGGATTGAATCATTTAAAGAATGTTAGATTTGATGATCAGGAAAATATAATGACTGAAACAGGAGTTGATGCAAATACAAATGCAGTTAGTCCTTCAGTTGATTTAACAGGTTCAGCCAATGGTGCAAAATTCAAAGTTGATTATATAAGTGGAACGCATGAAAATTTAGTTATTGAAATTCAGACTAGTCCAGATGATATAACGTGGACAAGTCAAGGAAATAATGTTAAAGAAGCACAGTTTGGCTTTATTGCAAATTATGTAAGGTTAAAAGTCACAACAGTTGAAGGTGCTGCAAGTGTTATTGATTGGAGCATAGAAAAAGTTTATACAGGAAGAAAAACCATAATTGAAGTTCTTAGATTGTGTTTAAATAAACTACCTAACACAAGAAGCATTATTGAATTTGTGAATATTTATGAAGATAACATAAATTCAACAACAACTGATTCAATGCTAAATCAAATATATGTTGATTGTTCTGTTTATAAAGAGGAAGATAAAGACGAAAATAAAGAAGTATATTTTTATTGTCATAAAGTCTTGACTGAATGCCTTAGAGTTTTTGGAGTTAATCTATACCAAGCAAACGGAGAATGGTACATTGCAAGAGTTCAAGAATACAGTGATTCAACTATTTATTATAGATTATTTTCAGCATTTAAAGGATCAGAAAGTAATTTAACAATAACATCAACAGGTTCATTAACAGAAAATAAAAGAACAATCACAGGTCCAACAACAGCAAATAATGAATTAATATTGGTTGCACCAGCATCTGAATTAAGTATTGAACCACCTTTAAATAGATTAACAGTAACATATAACCAAAAGAATATAGAACAGGAAAGTTCACAATTTATAAGGAACGGTGATTTTGTGAGTGCTTTTTATGAGAATCAAACTTATGTTCCTCAATATTGGAATTATTTTGGTATCAATCCTTACACATATAGATGTAGTAAATGGAGAGGTGATATATTATACTTTAATTTTGGAAATGCTGTTGATGGTGTAACGACTTTCTTGGATGAAGGACAATTCACAACAACAAACATCAATATAACAGACAGAGAGGTATCAATTTCCACCTTAGATAGTATGGTTTTGAATTTTAAGATGGATTTTTATGCTGTGCTAACATCTTCTGGTGCTTTACCACCATTTGATTGGGTTAATAGTAGTTTTAAAATAACAGTTCCAATAGTGATAAAATTTGGCGATTACTTTTTGCAAGGATCAACACCAGATGGTTTTTCATGGGTTACAGGAACAGGTGTTCAATATGCATATTTTGAAGGTAGAGGTGCTGATGTTAATTCAAATATAACTTATACAGGTTTTCAATTATATTCTATCGATAAACAATTTGAAATGAATACAGTTCTTCCTAATTTGCCAATTTCTGATAATGTAGAATTTACTTTTCAAATTATGAAGCCTTATACAAATTTGGTTGACTTTGCTGCTGCTGATCCAGATTGGACATATCCAGGTAATGCAGCAAGATTTGGAATAGCGGATTGTAAATTGACTTACTTACCATTGGAAGTGGAACCAACTGAAGAACTTGTTTTAAATACTATTGTAAATGATGGCGAAAACTTAGAACAAATAGAGGTTTACCATGCTGATGGGACAAACACAGGAACGAAAAACAGTTATAGGTTATCAAATGGATTAATTACTGATCAATGGACTAGGCGAGGATTATCAGATAATGTTGATATATTAAATTTATTTTTAAATCAATTAGGCAATTTAAAAGGAGATTTCACAAGAATATTAAACACCAAAGTAATAGGTGAAATTGATATAATTAACACAATTGAACAAACCACAGATACGGTAAATGAATACTATATAAAAACATATAGCTGGAATATTGCAACAAATGAATATGATTTAACACTTTCTGAAATTGGAATTTCAACAACACCTAAAACATCAACAACAAATTTATTTCCAACAGAAGTTGGTTTGACTGATGATATACCTTTGCCAATTGAATTAACATATGAAAAAGGGTTTTTATTAGAAACAACAGAAACAAGCCCTACTTATTCAGACCAAGCAACTTTAAACAATTACATATAAATGGCAGTACTACCAAAGATAGTTTATAATTTTAATGAAAATGATACTACAACCATTAGAGATTATTCAGAAAATGGATATGATGGAACAGGTTCAAATATAACCATTCAAGATAGCACTAGAGTAGGAAAGGAGGCTGTTTTTAATAGTGTTAATGATAATGTTAATGCTGGTAATATAACGGTTTTAAATGGTGTTACAGACATGAGTTTGCATTTAGGGATTAGTATTGATTCAACTACTGCAAATGGCTATATAGTTTTAAAAGATTCACAATTGTCTGTTTATTACAAT
>Ga0070746_10001460_pt1 | contig 14121 bp, 26 predicted proteins | sample VirMetDEL_Mar_21_FD_77016 | JGI IMG/M metagenome (GOLD analysis project Ga0070746, IMG submission 77016) | Aqueous microbial communities from the Delaware River and Bay under freshwater to marine salinity gradient to study organic matter... | ecosystem: Environmental > Aquatic > Marine >... | reverse complement strand
AGTCAATAACTATTGCACAAAATTCGATTGTATATTTAACAGGTTTATCAACTAATGCACAGAATACTCAATACAGTATTGGAGGGAGTTCAAGAGCATTTGAATTTAGCCATAATACAAATAGAGTGGTTAGAGGTGCAGTTTCAGGAACAGGCTTAAGTGCAGGAGCTACAAATGTAACTACTAATGCAGATTTTGGAACTATTACTAACTTTAGAGTAGAGGTACAAGAAGCGAGTAGTCCGCCACCTGCTACTGATGATTCAGACTTTTTTTTAGTAATGTAAATAACTAGTATATAACAATATAGTATTATTAACGTAGAAATAATAAATACATTTCACTTGGTAATAATACTTTAAAAAATTAAATTTATTAAAACCTTGTCGAAATGGAAGCTATAATACTTAATTCAGCTACTAATGTGTCGGTTACGGATGTTAATTTACCAATTATGGTTGTTGCTGAGTTGGTTGTTTTTGTGGCTTTACTTGTTGGCGTATGGTCAACATTAAAAAACAAGACTATGGCAAACTATAAATCATCTAAAGACCTTAAAGCACAACTAGACAAGCATATGGAAGATTGTGAAAAGAAATTTAATTTTTTAAGGACTGAACATACTGAAGCCTATACAAAATTAGAAAATAAAATTACTTATATTGAAAAAGAAGTAAACGGAATATCAAACGGAATTGCTAATATTGAAGGATATATAAAAGCAATGTGCGATCAATCAAATAATAGTTAATAATTAAATTTAAACGTCATGGGATACGGAGGAAGTAAAAAACCAGCAAAAGGTCTTGTTGTTATGCCAAAGCCAAAAAGCTACGGAGGTACAAAAAACAACACATACATTAGACCACAATCAAAATAACAATGAAAAAATTGTTAGGATTAGTAAAGGGTTATTTTTTAAAACCCGAAACAGTAAAAAATGCTGTTGATGGTATCGAAAAAATAGGAAAAGTAAAAGTTGATAAAAAGAAAGTAACCTTACTAATAATTATTGTACTAGCGATATTAACGCTATTCGGTGTTATTAGTGAAGAAACTTTCATTGAATTGTTTAAAGACGTTAATTAATTTTAGCGTCTTTAATTATTGTAAAGGAAAATGAACAACACGATTGAAGTACAAGTAGTCAATAAGAAAGGCGATATACAAAACTATGTAATCAATAAAGATAAGATAACTTACTTTAGAGGATTCGTAGAAACAAGCTCAGAGGTAAAGTCTAAACCTAAACTTAAAACTGCTGTGTACCTAATGGGAAGTGCTAAGGCTTTAGTTTTAGATATAGGTTACGATGAATTTAAGAGAAAACTATAATAGAAAAAACCATTCTCTTAGTAGTTGAATTAAAAAAAAAGCTAACTTTCGTTAGCCTAATTCTTTCTCTTCATTTCCTTCAAATCTATTTAGCATCATTGAAGAACTAGGATTGTCTTGGTACGAATAATAAAACTCGTGATTTTTATATATCTCTTGTATTAATTCGTCAAACATTTCAATTTCTACTGACAATTCATTTACGTTCTTTTGCATTTCTTCAATCTTAAATATAAAGTTCTCGTAAAAAAATTGTGGATTGCAATTTTCTTTTTTGTGTACCTTCTGTTTAAAACTAGTAAGCATATTAACCTTCTTACTAATTTCTTTTTTCTTTTCTTTCAGTTTCATAGTCATCTTGTTTAACTCACCAATGACATCACTTAAAGTCTGAAACTCTGACTGAGTAATTATATCTACAATAAGACTATCAAATACAGATTTAAAGTATTCTATTTTAATCTTTTCTGTAATCTCTGTTGTACTACCAGTTAAATCATATGTTTGTCTACGCTTATCGTTAGATAACACATTATAAGCATCTTTAATGGCTTTAAATTCTTTTTCCTTACCTGGTACTAAGTCAGGATGAAAGAGTTTAACTAGCCGCTTGTAGGCTAGTTTAATCTCTTCTTTACTTGCTTTTTTATCAACTTCTAATAGTTCGTATAAGTCTACCATTAATTTAAGTCTTTAATGTTACCAACTACAACTGCTCTTTCATTTAATGGAAATACATTTCTTTCTCCGTTTCCAGAAAACATTTTAAGTCTATACATTCCCATTATTTTATTAAAGTAAACTACCCATTTTGTAGGTGTTTCACCTTCATAAGCTATTTCAACAATGTCGTTTTCAAATATCTTATTCTTTTTAGAATCTTCTAAACCTGTAAACTGACAAGCTGTTTCTGTTTCAATGTTATAGGCATTACCTTCTACATTTTTTAGTTCCTTTAACTGTAAACCGTCAGCTCCCATCCAGTTATATTGTGGAACTCCAACTATCCAATTGTTGCTAACGTCTTTTGCTTTAACTAAAATATCTCTCATAATTATAAAAAAAATAGCGGCAGGGTATTCTACCGCTATTGTGGTTATTTAGCATCAGCTATGCTCGATCTTGTTCTGAATATTTCCACATTGTACTCATTCATAAACTTACGAGAATAGTAAGGCTTGTAATCATTATTAATTTTATACTCATCACCACGAGTTTCTATCGTAGTATACCATCTTATTTGATTAAAGATAGCTTCTGCTGAATACTTGTTATATCCAGCATTTATCACTTGTAATGTAAAGTAACAAAACAAACGATAAACTTGAGGGTTGTCTGCATGAAATTCTTCAAACTGTTTTCTACTCTTCGCCATATTAATAAAGTGTTTGACTAATGAATTTTCTACTTATATCTAAATCTGGATTAGACAAATGATAAGTCAAATCTTTTAGCCCTTGTTCATATTTTGCTCTACCTCTTTCTAAGAAAGAACTATCTGCTTTAAATATTCCTACGTTATATGGGTACATAGTTTCAACTACAACAAAATAATATTCCTGTAAATCTAAAATATCGCAATATAATGCTGCCGCTTGGTCGTAATCAAACTTATTACAACTTTTAGCAAACTCCATTACATTAGAACTTGTTGTCTTTAAATCAACTATAAAGTTGTCAAACTTAACTCCGTCAACTTTACACTTTACTTTAGTTCCGTTAAAGTTATTTGTATAAATACTTTCAACTAAATCACAAGACTTAATCAAACTTGTTGCTTCATTAATCTTATTAAACGAATAAAACATTTCATCAAGATTATACATTTCTTCTTGTGATAGAATTGTTAAACCTTTTGCACGATCAATAACTTCTTCTTGATACCACTCTTTGTACTTTTTAGTCATTCTAGGTTTTTTACCGCCAATCTGCTCACATATTTCTGCATCGTCTACAACAAAGTATCTGTTACCAAATTCTTCTGGCTCTAATACCATACAATGAAAAGCACTACCAATATCAAACGCTTTAGAAGACGTTTTTAATTCTCCATTTAGATAGCACATATAGTTTCTTATACCACCTTTCTGGAATTGTTTAAGCATTGAGTTAGATATGTATTCTGTTTCGTTGAAATACCAACTGTCGTCTTTGTCTATACGACGTTTTTTGTTTGGGTCGGTGTTTCTTAAATGCTCTAAATAATCTTTGGCTTGGTTGCTACTTGTTATCATTTCCTTTTGCTTTTTCTATTAAACCTTTTACTTTTTCAATTAATTGTTCTGTTTCTTGTTCTAGTTTCAATGCTTCTACTGTTAAAGCATTTTTGCTCATGTGTTCTAACAGAACTTTTTCTTTTGAGTTCACACGAGCTTTAAACATGTTAGGAGCAATCTGCATTACTTCTTCTATGTTTATAATTTCCCAATCAATTTGTTTCTTTTTAACAAATTCTATTAGTAAATCCGCGTCTAATAATACATCACGAATTTCTGTAAGACTTAATGGTATTGTGTCAACACCGTCTTTTTCTCTGTAAAATTCTTCTATCTCATCAATATAGGCTTTAGGAACTTCTTCCTTTTGTTTTAGCTTTTCTATTAAATGATTTAAAGAATGTTTGCTGTACTTGAATTTAGTTATTGATGTGCTAACATAATCGTTATCTTGATTGTGAAGTATAATATAACCTCTATCAAAACTATCAACCATTATGTTTTTCTTCTGATACCTCATTAACAAACTCTGCCAGCGTTCTAACGTTAAAGTCAATTTTTCTAAGTTTAGCACTTTTATCTGTTATTAAATATCGACTAGGTGTAAAGTACTTTTTAAATATTCTAGGTACTTTAACAAGGTTTACAAAAATACTTTCTCGTTGACATAGCCAATTCATTTTTACTTTTGTATACCTAGTCATGTTGTTTTGGTCAAAGTCTGGTTTAACCTCAAAAACAGTAATTATCTCAAGACCTCTTACTCTACCAATAAACTTGGTTTGAGATTGTCCTTTCATCAGCTTATTCTTAGTGTCTAATGTTTCTACAAAAACACCTAAAGCTTTTTGTGTCCAATGAACTACAAAATCAGGAGTATAAACTAATCCTTGCTGAATAGTTTCTTCTCCTTCAGTTACTTTTACTTTTGTTTTTAATTGTTTTTTTACAACGTAAGGCTTTGTAATGGGCTCTGACAGATCATAAGTGCATGGCTCATACAAAACATTAGAAATGTACCCTTCGTTAAACAAATCAACTAAAAACCAATAGAAATAACGTTCTTCTTTCGACTGAAAATTGTCAGTGTTTACTTTTGGAAATAAATCGTTCATAATAAAAATCAAAGAGCAAAGGGAAAACCAATGCTCTTTATAAATTAAGGGTGCGAAATTACTTTTTTCATTACCTCGTTAAACCTTTCCTCATATTCTTGAGTTCCGTACATATTGTTTATGTCGTCAAATAACTTCTTTAAGAAAAATAAATTAAACAACATGTCTTCACTATGTATAGGTTCTAAATGTAATTCTATTGATGTAAATGATTCATCATTGTAGATACAATCGTAATGCGATACTATGTAATTAATAGATTTTAATAAAGGAATTAAATCCTCTTTTAAAACTACATCAAATTCATCATCAAGTATTTGACCAGGAACTTTAAACCTAACTTCTCTACTTTGTATTCCAAAGTTGTTAGGCAATTTAACTTTTTTAAACTCTTTTACAATCTTTTTGTGCTTTGTAACTGTCAACATTTTCTTTTACTTTATCGAACAATTTATAAATTCTTTCCTCAAATGGAAAAAATTTTTCAATATCAAATTTCATTTCAACTAAATCAGCTATTTCTTCTATTTGTTCTTTAATGTTTAGCATATCTGATTAATAAAATTGTCTTGCTTAGGGTCTGGAATAATAATATCACGTTCAGCAAAAGCATTTTGTAACTTCTGATAAAACTCTGAAAATTCTTCAACAGTCATATCTGATGTTCTTTTTTGTTTTACCTCAATAACATTATATCCAAATAGCATTTTAGATTCTAACTTTAAACCGTCAGTTATATTTAAAGCTAAAGCGTGTGCTGTTTCTTTATCTAACGTTTCTCCGTTTTGTTCTTTAATACCATTTATTATTGTTGGTATTGCAACTCCCCAGTACCAACGGTTTTGTTTATCACTACGTTTTCTTTTGACCTTTTCTATTTTTATAGAAACGTCTTTACCTTCAAGACTTTTAATTTGTAGTTCTAGTATTTGTTCATTGTGAAACACTAGTTTTCCGTTTTCTATTTTCCCTATGTATTCCATATAAAAAAGAAAGGAAGCTTTTACACTTCCTTCTTATTTTTCTACTACATAAAATCAAAAGGATCATCTTCTTTCTTTTCTAAGAAATCTTCTCCTTTCTGTGGCTGTCCATGTAAATCATCCCAATAAGATTTAGCGTCGTCATACGCTTTACGTCTTTTTGGATTTAATGGAACAATCTTAGCAATGTCATTTAATGACTTGTTAATTGTATTGTTAGGGTGTTCTACAATACTAACTTTTGTAAAGTTCTTAATTAACGGCTCTTTTGTTTCTTTATCAACTACAAATGCTTCTTCAAGAACAATTACAATTTTAATTTGCTTGTTAATTAAATCAGCACACAAAGACTTTCTGTTCTCTTTGTAGGCTTTGTAGTTAGTTGATTCAGAACTTTCGCATAATCGCTTAAAAATAGAACCTTTTACCTCATTAGCTTTATCTCCAAAACTTGGGTGTGGCAATACAGCTTTATATCTAATAATATCACCTGCGTTTTCAGCAGATTTTGCTTTATTTTGTGTTGCAGTAGTCAACAATCTTAACACTAAGTCAAACATTTCTGCGTCTTGTGTTTTACCAAACTGTCCTTTCTTGTACTCAGCACTTTCTATAACCGCTAACGCAATGTCAGGGTGTTGTGCATAACTTGGTGTTGACTTTAATTCAGCTTTACTTACAAAATCAAATGCATCCATTTTCTTTTCTCTCTTTTAAAATTTATAAAAAACTATCAATACTTTCTAACTCTTCATTAGTTTCGAAGTATTTTTCACAACGCTCTAAGAATAAATTCATGTCGTTAGGAACGTATTCTGGTGCTAAACCTAATGGCGTTTTAGCAGATACATTACTATATTTTGAATTTTTGTTTGTTAGAAACACATATTTGAAATCTCCGTCTTTTTCTTCAACAGTAGAATACAATACGTTAACAAACTCTTTCTCAATAGACTTTCTCCATCTATTACCCTGTACAACTGCATAGCGTTCTGCAATTCCTTCAGGTGTTTCAATAACTTGGTCAATCGAAATCATTACTACATACTTGTCTAAAGATGATTTTGACTTTTGAAATACTTCTGATAACGTAGTGTTATACATAGCCCATTTGTCAAAGCCACCTCCAGTAACTCTTTCAGCATGTACGTCAATCATTTCTATCAAAGACGTTAAGGACTCAACAACAATGTGAGTTATCTTATCGCTTTTTAATGCCTTATCGAAGGCTTTTTCGAACTGCGGATAATTATGTATCGCAAAGTTCATTTTAAAATCTTTACCTTCTCTAAACGGCAACGCTTTTCTCTCTGTATTAAAGATAATTGTTGTGTCTTTGGGTAAATTTCTGATACTAGATGACTTTCCTGTACCAGATGCTCCGAGAATTAATGTGTTCGGCTTCATATTAGTTTAAAAATAAAAGTTGATATTCTTCGTTTTCTTGGGCGAATTTAAATTGTTCTTTTGTTGTTATTTTTTCTAAAAAACCTGTATCTCTATGATACCATAAAGCAGGTTTTATTACGTCTTCATTGTCGATTAGTGTTTTAAACCCTATATGAACAAGCTGATTACATACGTCTTGAATATCACAGTCGCTTTCTAAGATATCCTTACTAACTATTAGTTTAAACATAACTTGTTGTATTACAAATGTAATATATTTACATTAATTTTCATAGTAATTAGTCCTTTTTGTTTTTCAAAAACATGAAGTAACCTTTTAAATTAACCTCATGTTTTTGCTTCAATAATTTCCTTATACTATTCCAAAATGCTTTAATGATTATTGTTATTATAACTGGTTTCAACCCAGTGGTTTTGTACACCGATTGTTGAATTTGCCAATATTTGGATTTTCGCATTTTCTTTAAAGTCGCTTATGAATTTTACATACTTACTTACGTAGTTTAGATACACAGTTCCTACTCCAGTACTCCTACCCTTTGCTATAATACACTCAACATCAGTTTCCATAGGTGGAATACCTTTGTCTTGCATTTCATAGTAAGCTGGTCGATACGGAAATATAACCATGTCTGCATCTTGTTCTATTGAACCCGATTCACGTAAATCAGAAAGCATTGGTCTTTTGTTAGTCCTAGCGTTAACTTGTCTGTTTAATTGACTTAATGCAATCACTACAATTTTCAACTCTGCGGCTACTTCTTTCAAAGACCTTGATATAGTAGCTATTTCTTGCTCTCTGTTGCCCGATTTAGACTTATATGATATAAGTTGTAGGTAATCAATAATAACTAGCTTAGAACCATGTCTAATGACTTGCTTTCTAATCTGATTTATAATTTTACCTAAACGTCTTGATTTATCGTCAATAAAATATCGACATTCTTTAAAACGTTCTACGGCTTTTTTAACATCTGATTTATCTATTGAGTCTAACTTTTTATCTCTAAACTTATGCAACTCTATACAACTGTAAGAACTAATCAAACGTTTTGTTAGTTCTAAGTCAGTCATTTCTAAGCTAAACATAATTGGGTAAGCATTGTTATACATAAAAGCATTTTTAAATATCTCTAATGCAAATGCTGTTTTACCCATAGAAGGTGCGCCTGCTATAATAACTAAATTATTTAAATCAAACTGGTATATAAACTTATCTAAAGCTGGAATACCGCTAACGATACCTTGTGGCTTTTTACTATTTAAATCGCTAACAAACTTGTCAATAGATTTGTTTACATTAAAATCTTCTACCTCACTTAACTCTTGAATATTAAGAACTCTTTTATTAATATCTTGTATGATATCTAAAGGCTCTTTGCTGTCATTACACATTTCGTTTATATCTCTTGATAGAGAAAATAATTCTCTACGCTGAGTATAACCATTTAGTATTTTAACATGATCTTGAATATTAGTATTAGTATCGACTTTATCACAAATGTTTTCTAAAAACGTAATTAGATTAATATCGTTTTTTGCACTTGATATTAGAACATACTTTTTCTTTATCAGCATGTCTGTTACAGTTGCTATGTCAATTTTAGAAATTTTACTTAACTCTAAAATAGCTTGAAATATAAGCCTAGTTTCTGTTGTTGAAAAGTCTTTAATTGATACACTGTCAGACAGTAAATAGAACGTGTCAGGATAGTTTACAAACGTGCCTAAAACAAGTTCTTCAATCTCACTGTTTGTTTGTCCAATGAAATTAGGTAAGTTTTCAAAACTTAGTTGTTCTGCCATAATAAATAATTAATTAATTAATCAAAACACAAAGGGAAAGCCAAGCTAATGCTTGACTTCCTTTATGTTTTCAAAACAATCTTTTATAGATTTATCACAACTGTTACGTTGTATGATTATTGTAATTGCTATTAGTATAGTTCCAACAGCAATATTAGATAGTAATATTACTAAAAATTCCTTCCATTTTATCATATCCAGTCAATGCTTTTTGATGCTAATGTTTTTAATGAAACATATACACCTTTGTGAATCATCTGTTCTTTAGTTAAGAGTTCGTCTAACAGATTAAGTCCATGATTTGCTAACAATGGATTCATAAACAGTTTTTGTTTTGATATAGCCTCTGCAATAGAGCAAGTAGGCTCGTTTAAATCCTCTTTAGTTTCTAAATAACCTTTAGGAAAACCATATTGAGGTATATCTTTTTTAACGTTTTTGCCTGGAACGTAACTTACGTATACTTGTCCATAGTCATAACTGTTACCAAAATCAATAATATAAACACCTTCTCCATGATTTATCGCTTGTCCTTTTATTTTATGAGAAACATAATCGTAAACTTGTTTTCTTACTTCCATGTTATCAGGACACAATATAATTACTTGTGTTTCTTTTACTTTTTTTACATTATACTTTTCTTCAAAAGCATTCCAGTTAAAACCATAATTTCTGTTGATATTGCCAACAATAGTCATAGCTTTGCTTTCACCTATTTCCTCCTCATGAAATAACTGTCTTACTGTATTAGTAGGACTTATTACATCAGGGTCAAAGACATTAACTTTTATCCCTTGACTGTTCATCACAACCTCTTTGTGTACAAGATTTAACTTAGCTAAACCTTGTAACACATAAGAGCCTGTACCTCCAACACCTATCAAATCAATATGAATAGGTGATAATGGATTAGACAGAAATCCTTTGATTAAGTGCATTAATTACTTGTTTTATATTTCTACCGCTTTCTATGTGATTTTCAAGCTGTGCGTTTTTATCTAAATCATAGAATAAACTAGCATCTAACGGTAAACCAGATTGTAAATGATTATTAAATCGAGAGTTCCAAAAAAGTTGTGGAACAACACTTCTGAAATTACTTAATTTACGAAAAACATTTTTGCTACTATTTGATAAGTTTCCCCAACATATTTTACCATTGTCATAAACATTTGGAGTTGCTAATCTATACAAAATAGTTTCAAAGTGTCTAAATCGCTTGTAAGCATATACATACACATCCTTACCGTTGTAAGCCCAAAAAGTATTAGGACATTTATACGTGTAATTTGTATCATCTATATTAATAATTCTATCTTGAGCTTTTTCAGTCCAAGCTATTAAAATATTATCAGGAGTGTTATCTACCCAAAAGAACTTATTTGGTCTACAATCAATTTTAACATTAATTTGCTCATCAGATTCAACAACTATATCTTTTATAAAATTTATTGTTTTAACACTAGCTGGTTTACCTACAAGCATTTTGCCTCGTTCATTGACTTCTCTGACTTCAACGTAATTTTGGTCTTTATGATTTCTATAAAAAATCATTACTTTTTTAGGTTCTAAGCTATCAATAGGTTTAAAAACCTGTTTGTCTAAATTTGCCATAAAAATTCTACTAATTTTTTAATGTATTTTATTGTTTTCTCATGTTTAATAGTGTTTTTAACACCTTCTAAAGAATAATCTTTTGTATATACTATTTCTTCAAAAGAATAATCTGCACAATAAGAATTTACGTGCTCTTCATAATTTTTAAAAACAGCATCATACGTAGGTAAGATTGAAAAATATATGTCAAAAGGCACATATTCATCATCAGACCTACTTAAATCTTCATGTATAACTTTACTAAAACAGAAATCTTTAGATTCGTAACTTTGATAATGTTTTACCATTTCCAAAATTGTTTTGACTTGTTTAGTATGATTAGGTATTTCCATTAAATAATTAAAATGCCAATCATTATTTCCTGTTATGTATTCAGAAATACATTCGTCTAAAATAGAACTATACGTATTATAGTATTCTTCAAATGATTCTACAATATCTGGCTCTACATCTTCTTCTTCTTCATAATTAGTAGAGTATTCTAAAACGCTATCAAACATATGACTATCTCTAAACGTAGGAAACTTATATTTTACAATTAAAGCTCCAATCGTATAGCGTATAATCTTTTTCAAATTTTCATCATCAACATTATTAATGCAATCTAATGTAAAGCAATTACCTTCTGTTGTTTCAGTCTTGTATAGTATTATTGATTTACCATTGAAAACAATGTCATCAAATTCAAAATACCTACATTCCTGTTTAAACAACTTAACCATTTGCTTATTTAGAAAATTGATTAATTCTTCTTGATCGTTCAAATGAATAATGTTGTTCAAGTTTATATTAGTATGCTCATTAAGCACACTTAATAAACTCAAACAAACATTATCAATTTTAAACAAACTATACTTATCTTTTACAGATATTACAGGGTAAAACGTGTTGTTCCTTTCGGAACTTTTGTACGTCTTTCCTCTTCTGATTCGTTGAGTACTCTGTTGCATAGTTTCGTGTGTAACGCATTGTCCAACATAACGACATTCTTTTTCTCTTTTTCGCATATGTCTTTTACTTTTATTATTATGTTTTCAGGTAACGCTCTTAAAATCTTTTCTATTAAATTATTCATCCCTTAGTACCTATTTTTGTTTCAAAAGTATATTCAATTTTATCTTTTACAATTACAGGTTCAGAAAGGTGTGAATTAACTAATTCTGGATATGAGTTAGCGTAAAAATCCAACACTTGTTTTAAAGTAAAATTAGCGTTTGGGTCTGCGAGTGTAAGTTCATTGAACTTAAATACTCTTTCTAGTCTTTTAGTTTCAGCCATTGAAATTTAATTTTCTGTATCTATCTTCCATCATTGCCTCTATTTGGTCTTGAGTTAACTGTTTTGTTTCATTAACAACAGGACTTGCTGGTGCTGTATAAGCTTGTTCACTAAACAATCCAACACTTTTGTTGTTGTCATCTAGTTTTTGCTTACAAGACTTAGCTAACGAGCTTTCTGCGTCTATTTTAAACGCACTGTCAATTAGCTTTTGTGCTTCTTTGAAAGATTTTTCTTCGATTAATTTGTCGAAATTCTCTAATTTCTTTTTTACCTTTTCATCAAGAGATTTTTGTTTCTTCTTTTTCTCTTCTTCCATTTTTGATTCAGCTTTCATTTTTTCTGCCGAATTAATAAAAGAGTTCATGTTTGTGGTTACTTCTGAAATTACAGGTAATTGATTTTCTAAGGCTTTACTTAATTCATTTACTATTGCAGATATATTAGTACCTGTTACAATAAATGGAACAATTTGCTTTGCACTTTCATCAGAAGTCTTTGGCTTTGGTAATACTGAAACAGTAAATTCATCGCCAATCTTCTTAAATGTTACGACAACGTCTAAGTTGTCTAACTTTTCTAAAATTTGTGTAAAAATCATAGTTTAAATTTTTAATTATCAAGCCACAACGGGATATACCCATTGCGACTTTTGATAATTAACAATAAACTAATTTGGAAATTTCATTAAATGCTTTACTGTCTATTTTTTGACCTGCTCCAACGATTTTATTTTCCATTAAATCTCTGTTGCCAGATAAATCTCTGTTAGTGTAAGAAGTTACACCCGAAAATAATCCCCATAAAGTTTGACCTTTCTGTGCAGATTCTTCAGCAATACGAATACTTAAATTCTTTGCTTTGTTTAAAGAACGTGTTGAATAAAGTTCTTTAGCTTCTTCAGCGGTTTTGTTTACATCAACACCTAAAAGATTTTGAATTAAACGTTTAATATCATTAGGCTTAGCTTCGATTTCAGCCATTCTTTTGTAAGTTTCATATAAACTTTCTTCAGAAGACTTAAATGCGTCTAAACCGTATAATACTGCGTCTATCTTTTCTCTCATAGTTACAGTGTGTCTAATCTTGTGATTTAAATCTTTGTAAGCCTTGTAAAAAGTATTACTACAACTTACAGTAATGTTAGTCATACCTAGTCCTATTCCTGAACTACCGTCATGACTATTCATAACCGTTATATATTTATCAACTTGATCATTGTTTTCACCAATGTTTTTTAATGAACCGCTATCAATTTGCATAAATACTTTACGACCACCTTGAATATGACCGCCTTTCTTAATATCACCGCCTAACTTTGTAGCGATTTCATGAGTTAAATCTACTAAATCCCAGTTTTGAAATACTTCATAACCGTCTTTACATGTCATAAACTCTGTTCCATCATCTGCTCTTCGTACAGAATAGTAATTTGACTCTATACCTTGCGAAGTATAAAGTTTTTCTTTTTGAACCTCCCAGAATAAATCATGTTGCTCTAATAATTGAGCAACCATTTCTCCTTGAGTTTCTGCGTCTTGAATTTGATTTTCCATAATAATGTGAATTTATAATAACCAAAACACAAAGGGAAATAGTGTTTTGGTAAAAATAACATTATTGTAAACGCAACCTTCGGCAGTCGCTCAAGCTCGTTTACAAGGTCATTAACTACAATAATCTTATATAATCCTTCACTGTGTTCCACCAATTAAAAGCAAGACTTCCATCTTCATCAAGACTTATAACTGTTAATAGTATTTCATCTACTGCCAAATCAGCACAGTTCTTAGCATCGTTAAGAACATCATCCCTATACAATCCTACATCTAATAATAGTTCTACGTATTTATCAACTAATTCTCTTGCTTTATCTTCTGCGTTCATCATTTTATTTTAAAGTAGTTAACAAGTATTAATAACAACCTAAAGGCAGTTATTACACTTATCATTAGCATTAATACTTACGTATGCTGATTCATTTCAATATCGTTTACATTGTTAACGAGATATTCAATAGCTTCATTTTCATTATTAGCTTTATCTCTTGGCACTATACACCAACATTTTAAATTTTCGTTGTCAAATCTATATCCCTCTTCAAATAGGTCATCAAATCTCCATCCTGTTTGGTTTTTATTCCATCCTTTACTCATATTATTTATTTTTAGTTATTAATTCGTACTAATGCTAACACTAAATAAAATCAATGCTTCGCACGTGTTTTTATTATTTCCGTTATAATTAACAATTTATATTTCTATAAACTTTAGTGTAATGCTTTATTCCTTTAAAGGATATTTTTCTTTTTAACAGGTACTCAAAGTAAGAGTCTGGTATTTCTTTTAACTTTTTTCCTTT
>Ga0070746_10001459_pt1 | contig 14123 bp, 8 predicted proteins | sample VirMetDEL_Mar_21_FD_77016 | JGI IMG/M metagenome (GOLD analysis project Ga0070746, IMG submission 77016) | Aqueous microbial communities from the Delaware River and Bay under freshwater to marine salinity gradient to study organic matter... | ecosystem: Environmental > Aquatic > Marine > Coastal... | reverse complement strand
GAACAGAAGATGAAAGTCGTTGAGCAATTCGATAGAGCATCAAACCTAAGAGAAGTCAAGTTAGTGTATTCTACACTTGGTGAATCTTTTGGTGCTAGAAAAAATGAAATTAATGAATCTAAGGGAAGCGCTTCAAAGCCAGTCGCCTCAACCAAATCTGAAAAGAAAGTAATTTCTGAAGGAAATGATTTGAGAGATAGGTTTAAGAAGTTAGCTAACCTAATTTAATTGGGAGACAATATAATGTCAAACTTTGAAAATCTAAGCGATGTGATGGGTGGTCATAACCCTCATCAGGAGCTCCTAGCACAGACTCGTAAATTAGTCGATAAGTGGGAGCCAACTGGATTGCTAGATGAAATCGATGATTCAACTAAGAAAACAGGTATGGCTGTTCTTCTTGAAAACCAGGCTACGCAGCTTATTAAAGAGGCGTCACAGACAGGTACTGGCGGAAATAAAGAAGAATGGTCTGGTGTTGCTTTACCATTAGTTCGTAGAATTTTTGGTGAACTATCAGCACAAGAGTTTGTTAGTGTTCAGCCGATGAATCTACCATCTGGTCTTATTTTCTATTTGGATTTCAAATATGGTTCAGCCGACCAAGCTAATCACGTACAGAATTCCGATATATTCGGAAACACTTCTGGATCTGGTGATGCAAGTGGTGGTCTTTATGGTGCTGGAAAATTTGGATATTCAATTAACGATCAAGCAGCTGAGGGTATTGTAATATCTGGTGCTGCTACTTCATCAGCAACTTGGAAAGATGTTGAATTTGAACCAGACCTAAGTCAGTCTATTGTAGACGGAGATATCATTAAGCTATCTGTAGGTGCTGGCATTTTCACTCGTGCAGACTTTAATGGTGTTCGTGCTTTTGAACTTACTGGTTCAGTAATCACAGCAAACTATCCTGCATATACTGTAGTTGATGATGTAAACAATGTAACTACTGCTAGTTTCTTCTTCAAAGCATCTGCTATTGCTGAAGCAAACAAATTTGGTATTCTTTACCATCAACAGCCGACTGCAGCTGAGCGTGGTGATTTTGAGCAAAGCTCATTCACTACTCCTGGTCCTTCTACTGCTGATGACTTACAGATACCTGAAGTAGACATTAAGTTAAGAAGTGAAGCTATTGTTGCGAAAACACGTAAGTTAAAAGCTGTATGGACTCCTGAGCTTGCTCAAGACCTTAACGCTTATCACTCTGTTGACGCTGAAGCTGAACTTACTGCTATGCTTAGTGAATACATTGCGATGGAAATCGATTTAGAAATCCTCGATATGTTGAAAGCTAATGCTTCTGCTAAAACAGAGTATTGGTCAGCTAAAGTTGGTTTCGAGTACGATCCAAATGCAAATCCGACAACTGATTACTTTTCAGAAATCAGCGGACAGTCTAATGCTTACACCAAACCATCTTGGTTCCAGACACTTGGAATTAAGATACAATCTGTAAGTAATGCTATCCATCAGAAAACACTACGTGGTGGTGCTAATTTTGTTGTTGTTTCACCTGAGACTGCTACAATCTTAGAATCTGTAAGTGGATATATTGCTAATACAGGTAACGCTGAAGCTAAAACCTATGCTATGGGTGTGGAAGCGGTAGGCTCAATCAATAACCGATATACTGTTTATAAGAATCCTTATATGTTGGATAATAGTATACTTGTCGGTTTCAGAGGAAGCAATTTCTTAGAAACTGGTGCTGTATACGCTCCATATGTACCGATGATTATGACTCCATTAGTATACGATCCTCAGAACTTTACTCCACGTAAAGGTGTGATGACTCGTTATGCTAAGAAGATGGTTAGACCTGAGTTCTATGGTAAGGTGATTGTATCACACGCAAACCAAGTTTAATTGAATATCAATTAATCTTACTAAAAAGGGGAAGTGTTTACTTCCCCTTTTTTTGTTTCTTTTATATTTATTATTGAATAATTACATCTTTTTAGGAGAAAAAAATGGAAGCGATTTGGCCAGGTAGTAGTTCATTTTCGACTGGTGATACTCCATATGGATTTTACGATGCCGATACAGACTTTTCAGGTTCTGGCAATCACAATGTAGATAAGTTTTCTGATTGGGCTGCTAAAAGACTTGGATATCCAATAGTAGCAGTAGAGTTACAAAAGGAACAATTTTACGCTTGTTACGAAGAATCTATTACAGAATATTCAGCGCAAGTAAATCAGTTTAATATTAGAGACAATATGTTAGCTTTACAAGGACAAGAAACTGGTTCTGGTGCTGTGAAGACAGATTTAACACATAAAAAACTAACACCTACGATTGGTAGAAATATACAATTAGCTGAACAATATGGTACAGAAGCAGGTGTTGGTGGCACAGTAGATTTTAAAAGTGGTTCTATAGCTATAACCAGTGGTTCACAGGTTTATGATTTAAATGTTCTAATAGGAGAAGCTTCTGAGAGTGGTAATGCAATAGAAGTAAGAAAAGTATTTTATGAGTCTTCACCAGCAATAACTAGATACTTCGATCCTTATGCTGGTACTGGTGATGGTAGTTACAATATGTTAGATTCTTTTGGTTGGGGTAGAAATTCTCCGGCTGTTCAGTTTATGATGATGCCAATGTATGCTGATTTATTGAAAGTTCAAGCTATAGAATTTAATGACCAAATAAGAAAGTCTGCTTATTCATTTGAATTGGTTAATAATAAGTTGAGAATCTTTCCAAACCCAACGGCAAATTATAATCTACATATCAAATATTTAGTAAAGAAAGATAGAGATAGTACTTTACAAGGAACAACAGATGGTGTAATTACAGATTTTTCAAATGCTCCATTTGACAATATGACTTTTGCTAATATTAATGATGTAGGAAAACAATGGATAAAGAAATATGCTCTTGCATTATGTAAGGAATTATTGGGTAGTATCAGAAGTAAATATGCTTCGCTACCAATACCAAACGCTGAAACAACATTGGATGGAGATACTTTAAGAACTGAGGCTGCTACTGAAAAAGAACAATTAGTAGAACAACTTAGAGAAATGTTAGACCAAACAAGTAGAAAAGCTTTATTAGAAGCTGATAAGGATGAAGCAGAATTTCTACAAGAAAAACTAGCTAAAGTTCCTTATCCAATTTACATAGGATAATAAAATGGCAGGAAGATTTTTGCCACAAAGAGACATCGATTTAATTACTCGAGTAACAAAAGAGTTGGTTGGAGATGCACAGAATAATAAGGATGGTTTAATAAATCAAACCTGTGTTATCTATAAACCATCTTTGCAAGAATCTTCAGTAAATATGTATGGTGAATCTGCTGGCGGTAAAAAGGTTTACAAAAACGGAGTTGAAATGAAAGCTCTAATAGACGCTCAAGATTTTGATTACAATCAAGAAGAGTTTGGACCTGATAACAATCAAACTGCCACATTCTCATTTTTAAGACAATCTTTTATTGATGCTGAAATGGTGTTAGAGGTAGGAGATTTGATAGATTGGAATTACGGATATTTTGAAGTTGGTTCTATAAATGAAAATCAGTTAATAGGTGGAATGTTTGATGAAAATTATTCAGTTGTAGCTAATACTTTCTTAATTAGAAAGAGTTCAATACAGATTGAAAGAGTTAGGAGTATTTAATGGCACGTGAAAAACCAATACCACGTTCCGCTAGAAAGGAATTAAATCGTGGTAGAATAAGGTCTAGAGACCAAGACAATGTGAAAAATATATCAGTTGGGTTGATGGATATTGACGCAGCTATTATGTTTTATTTTAACAACACATTAAAGTTAAGTGTAGAAGAAAATGGTGAGTCAATAAAAGTTCCTCTTATGTACGCAAATCCTGAAAGATGGGCGATGGTACAAAATAAAGGTTATTTAGTAGATAACAAAAAACAATTAGTAATACCACTAATAGCTTTTAAGAGAAACTCTATTGAGAAAGACCCAAATCTATCAGTTGATAAATTAGATCCTAAAGACCCTAAACTATTTTATACTTTTCAAAGAAAATATTCTGAAAAAAATCGTTATGATAAATTTTCTGTACAACAAGGATTGAATAAAGTCAACGAATTATACACAGTAGCAGTTCCTGATTATGTTACTTTAACTTACGATTTTGTTATTTGGACATCCTATACAGAACAGATGAATAAAATTGTAGAAAAGATAATTTATTCAGAAGGTTCTTATTGGGGTGAAGATGGAAAATTTAAATTTAGAACACAAATAGATAACTACAGTGATGCCAGTGAAGTATCTGTAAATTCAGAAAGATTAATTAGAACTAACTTTTCAGTCACACTAAGTGGTTACTTAATACCTGAAGAGTTCAATAATGTTGTCACAACACAAAAACAACTCACACCAAAAAGAATATTAATAGGTGATGATGTAAGTGTTAATCTTACAGATTTAGTTGGAACTAAAGATACGAGAGATGTAAAAATAACTGTAACTCAAGGTAGTGGGCAGAAACCAGGAATTGTTTTAGATAGTGAATTGAACATAATACCTGGCACTGGTGTAACAGTGCTTGGAGCAGGTGTGTTCGATGGTTCAGAGGATAAAAACTATACATTTGCTATAGGACAAGATGTGGGTAGAGACCAAGATGTAATTTTTAACACTATGCAGATTGGACAAAATTCTTTTATAATATCGGAAAGAGAAGATGGTAAAGCTCAAGTAGATACAGATTGGGTTGTCTTAGGAAACGTTATAGCAGAAAACTATATCGTAAGTTCATCGGTTACACATATGACTCAATCTTTCAGTAGTGGTTCTACGATATTCGGAGATAGTATAGATGATACTCATCAGTTTACAGGTAGTTTAACTGTATCTGGCTCTGTTACAGTAGATGGTGTTACCACAGGCGATACAAATGCTTATCTAAGAAAGTGTTTTGTTAAGAAAGCCGATTCAATATCCGTACCAAGTACAGCTAGTTTTACAGCTGTTACTGCATCAGCTCCATCGGGTATAGCTGCCACAAACGAACAAGACTTTTTATTTTTTATCAATGGCCAATATATGGAACACGATGCTTTAAAAATTCATCAAGCTGGCTCTACATTTCAACTACATATAGATACAGATAGCATAGGTTATGATTTAGAGTCTGATGATGAAATTATCGCACAAGGTAAATTTAATTCATAGTTCCACATTGGTTTTACCATTTCCTTATATTTATTACTATGAGAAAAAGGCATTGGAGTGATAGAAAAAATAGAAAATGTCCAACCTGTAAAAAGATGTTGACATATTCAAGAAAAGATGCTTTTGATAGAGCAGTTGGTAATAATAGTGTATGTAAATCATGCGCTCAGATGGATAGAAAGATATCTTTGGATACGATAGAAAAGATGAAAAAACCAAAGTCTTTAGAGCATAGGAGAAAGATTTCAAAATCAATGAGAGTTCATTGGCAAAGTAGAAGAGAAGAATTATGGCTTTACAAAAAAGTAAACAATTAAATCCTAAACTAACAGGATCATTTTCGCTTTCTGGTAGTTTTGTTGGGGATTCTGTATCTACAGGTTCTTTTGCTCAAATCGAATTTTCTTCTAAAGTATCTGGTTCAGTTACAACTACTGGCTCTTTTGGCACAGTAGAAACTGCTGGTGACATTAATTCAGAGGGTAGAATCTATGAAAAAGGTTCATCCGTAATAGACCACGCTACGGCGATGGCAATAGTATTTGGAGGATAACAATGGCTAATACTTTTAAAAATGCAGGAGTTGCTGTTGGAGATAGTGCTACCACTATTTATACTGCTCCTGCAAGTACAACTGGTGTTATACACGCAGTTTATCTTAGTAATATAGATGGTACAAATGATGTTGATGTAGATTTATTCGTAACAGATACAAGTGCTGGTTCAGATTTTCATATATTTAAATCAGTAGTTGTTCGTGCTAATTCTACTTTAGTTATAGAAAAACCGATAAATTTAGAAGCTGGTGATGCTTTAAAAGCTACTGCTTCAGCAGCTAGTGATTTACAAGCATTTGCAAGTGTATTGGAAATAACATAATATTATGTCTACCGATCCAAAATATATAGGTAAAAATATATTTAACCACGATATTGAACTTCGTGGAGATATCAGCGGTTCAGCTGCTACTACAGGATCGTTCGGACTTTTACAAATAGATGGAGTAGATTATACAGTAGGAACTGGTGGAACTGGTGCAACAGGCGCTACAGGTGGAACAGGTGGTACTGGTCAAACAGGTGCTACAGGTGCTACTGGACATACTGGTGGAACTGGTGGAACAGGTGAAACTGGAGCAACTGGTGGAACTGGCGGAACTGGAACTGGTGGTACTGGTGGTACTGGACAGACTGGGGGAACTGGTGGTACTGGTGCAACTGGTGCAACTGGTCACACAGGCGGAACTGGCGGAACTGGTACTGGAGGAACAGGTGGAGTAGGTGCTACAGGTGGAACAGGCGGTACTGGTCAAACAGGCGCTACAGGTGGTACTGGAGGCACTGGTGGAACAGGTGAGACTGGGCATACTGGTGGAACTGGTGGCGATGGTGTTACTGGAGGCACTGGTGGTACAGGTGAAACTGGTGGAACAGGTGGTACTGGTACTGGTGGTACTGGTGGAACTGGACAAACAGGTGCAACAGGCGCAAGTGGTGGTACTGGTGGAACTGGTGGTTTAGGACAAGCCTCTGCTACTGGTGGAACTGGTGGTACTGGGCAAACAGGCGGAACAGGTGGAACTGGTGAAACAGGTGCAACTGGTGGAACTGGTGGAACAGGTACTGGTGGCACTGGTGGTACTGGGCAAACAGGTGGCACTGGTGGAACAGGTGAAACTGGCGGAACTGGTGGCACTGGAGAAACAGGTGCTACAGGTGGAACTGGCGGAACTGGTGGTGCAGGTGCAACAGGTGGTACTGGTGGTACTGGACAAACAGGCGCTACAGGCGGAACTGGTGGTACTGGCGGAGTTGGAGCAACTGGTGGAACTGGCGGTACTGGACAGACAGGTGGTACTGGCGGAACAGGTGAAACTGGCGGAACTGGTGGAACTGGTACTGGTGGTACTGGTGGCGTAGGTGCTACAGGAGGAACAGGCGGTACTGGACAAACTGGTGGAACAGGCGGAACTGGAGAAACAGGTGCTACTGGAGGAACAGGTGGAACTGGTGGTACAGGTACTGGTGGAACTGGTGGCGTAGGCGCTACTGGTGGTACAGGTGGAACTGGACAAACAGGCGCTAGTGGTGGTACAGGTGGTACTGGTGGTGCAGGTTCAGCATCTTCTACTGGTGGTACTGGTGGTACTGGACAGACAGGCGGAACTGGTGGACAAGGTAATACTGGCGGTACTGGTGGTACTGGTGAAACAGGCGCAACTGGCGGAACTGGAGGAACTGGCGGAACTGGAACAGGTGGTACTGGTGGTGTAGGTGCTACAGGTGGAACTGGGGGAACAGGTCAAACTGGTGGTACTGGTGGAACAGGTGAAACTGGAGCAACTGGCGGAACTGGAGGAACTGGTGGTGTAGGTGCTACTGGTGGTACTGGTGGTGATGGTGCTACAGGCGGAACTGGTGGAACAGGTCAAACAGGTGGAACTGGTGGTATCGGAGCAACTGGTGGAACAGGTGGTACAGGTCAAACAGGTGCTACTGGACATACAGGCGGAACTGGAGGAACTGGTACTGGTGGTACTGGTGGTACTGGACAAACTGGAGGAACAGGTGGAACTGGTGAGACAGGCGCTACAGGTGGAACTGGTGGAACAGGTGGAACTGGAACTGGTGGAACTGGTGGTGTAGGAGCTACTGGTGGAACTGGTGGTACAGGTCAAACAGGTGCTAGTGGTGGAACTGGTGGTACTGGTGGTGCAGGTTCAGCCGCATCAACTGGCGGTACTGGTGGTACTGGACAGACAGGAGCTACTGGACATACTGGTGGAACTGGAGGAACTGGAACTGGAGGAACTGGAGGTACAGGTGAAACTGGCGCTACAGGTGGAACTGGTGGTACAGGCGGTGTAGGTGCAACAGGCGGAACTGGTGGCGTAGGAGCAACTGGCGGAACAGGTGGAACTGGACAAACTGGAGCAACAGGTCATACAGGCGGAACTGGAGGAACTGGTACTGGAGGAACTGGTGGTGATGGTGCTACAGGCGGAACTGGTGGAACAGGTCAAACTGGCGCTACAGGCGGTACTGGTGGTACTGGTGGTGTAGGTGCTACAGGCGGAACAGGTGGTGATGGAGAAACTGGTGGTACTGGTGGTACTGGTGGAACAGGCACTGGTGGTACAGGAGGTACTGGACAAACAGGTGGTACTGGCGGTACAGGCGAAACTGGCGCTACAGGCGGAACAGGCGGAACTGGTGGAACTGGCACTGGTGGTACTGGCGGTGTAGGTGCTACAGGCGGAACTGGTGGAACTGGACAGACAGGAGCTACTGGACATACTGGTGGTACTGGTGGTGCAGGACAAGCAGCTTCTACTGGAGGAACTGGTGGAACTGGACAGACAGGTGCTACTGGACATACTGGTGGTACTGGTGGAACAGGTACTGGCGGAACAGGCGGTACAGGTCAAACAGGCGGAACTGGTGGAACAGGTGAAACTGGAGCAACTGGCGGAACAGGTGGCACTGGTGGTACTGGCACTGGAGGAACTGGTGGAGATGGAGCGCAAGGTGATACTGGAGGAACTGGTGGTACAGGCGGTGTAGGCGCAACAGGTGGAACTGGTGGTGATGGAGCGCAAGGTGGTACTGGTGGTACTGGTGGAACTGGTGGTGTAGGCGCAACAGGTGGAACTGGCGGTGACGGAGCAACTGGTGGAACAGGTGGTACTGGACAGACAGGTGCTACAGGCGGAACTGGTGGTACAGGTACTGGTGGTACTGGTGGTATCGGAACACAAGGTGGTACTGGTGGTACTGGTGGTGATGGAGCGCAAGGTGGAACAGGTGGAACTGGCGGAGATGGAGCTACTGGAGGAACTGGTGGTACTGGACAGACAGGAGCTACTGGACATACTGGCGGAACAGGCGGAACTGGCACTGGAGGAACTGGTGGAACTGGACAAACAGGTGGAACAGGCGGAACAGGTGAAACTGGAGCAACTGGTGGAACAGGTGGAACAGGTGGAACTGGAACTGGTGGTACTGGTGGTGACGGAGCGCAAGGTGGAACAGGTGGAACTGGCGGTACTGGTGGTGTAGGAGCAACAGGTGGTACTGGTGGTGATGGTGCTACAGGCGGAACTGGTGGTACTGGGCAAACAGGTGCTACAGGCGGAACAGGTGGAACTGGAACTGGTGGTACAGGTGGAACTGGACAAACAGGTGGTACTGGTGGAACTGGTGGTGTAGGTGCAACAGGTGGAACTGGTGGTGTAGGTGCTACTGGTGGAACAGGCGGTACTGGACAAACTGGAGCAACAGGTCATACAGGTGGAACTGGTGGAACAGGTACTGGTGGTACAGGTGGTATCGGAACACAAGGTGGTACTGGTGGTACAGGTGGTACTGGCGGTGTAGGTGCTACAGGTGGAACTGGCGGTACTGGACAAACAGGCGGAACAGGTGGAACAGGTGAAACTGGAGCAACTGGTGGAACAGGTGGAACTGGAACTGGTGGTACAGGAGGTACTGGACAAACTGGCGGTACTGGTGGTACAGGCGAAACAGGTGCTACAGGCGGAACTGGTGGTACTGGCGGAACTGGTACTGGTGGTACAGGTGGTGTAGGTGCAACAGGTGGAACTGGTGGTGATGGAGCGCAAGGTGGAACTGGAGGAACTGGAGGAACTGGAGGCGTAGGAGCAACTGGCGGAACAGGTGGTACTGGACAAACAGGTGCTACAGGCGGAACAGGTGGAACTGGTGGTACTGGCACTGGTGGAACAGGTGGAACAGGTCAGACTGGTGGTACTGGTGGAACAGGTGAAACTGGAGCAACTGGCGGAACTGGTGGAACAGGCGGAACAGGTACTGGAGGAACTGGCGGAACTGGTCAAACAGGCGGAACAGGTGGTACTGGTGAAACAGGCGCTACAGGTGGTACTGGTGGTACTGGCGGAACTGGTACTGGTGGTACAGGTGGAACTGGACAGACAGGTGGTACTGGAGGAACTGGACAAACAGGTGGTACTGGTGGTACTGGACAAACAGGTGCTACTGGCGGAACTGGTGGAACAGGTGGAACTGGACAAACAGGTGCTACAGGTGGAACTGGTGGAACTGGTGGGCAAGGAAACAAAGGTGGATTACAATATGAATTTTCAAATGGAACAGATACTACGATTCAACCACCAGCTGGAAGATTTAGATTAAATAATGGTACAATAGGTAGTGTTACTGAAATGGCTCTAAGCCAAACAACTGATGATGGTACTGATATAGAATCATACATACTAACTTGGGATGATAGTAATGATGGTACTAACAGAGGAACTATAGTAATACAATCTAATACTAACAATGATGATACATATGTGATATTAAGGGTAGATGACGATTTAATAGATGAAACAGGTTATGTAAGAATACCCGTAGCATATGTAGCTGGAGCTTTACCATCAAATGCTGAAATATGTGCGATACAATTTATAGCTGCTGGTTCAACTGGTGGAACTGGAGGAACTGGTGGTACAGGTCAAACAGGCGGAACAGGCGGTACAGGTCAAACAGGCGGAACTGGTGGTACTGGAGCAACTGGTGGTACAGGCGGAACAGGTGGAACTGGGCAAACAGGTGGTACAGGTGGAACTGGTACTGGTGGAACTGGTGGTGACGGAGCTACAGGTGGAACAGGCGGTACTGGGGGAACTGGACAAACAGGCGGAACTGGAGGAACTGGTACTGGTGGAACTGGTGGTGTAGGTGCCCAAGGTGGAACTGGAGGAACTGGTGGTACTGGACAAACAGGCGCAACAGGTCATACAGGTGGTACTGGTGGAACAGGTACTGGCGGAACTGGTGGTACTGGACAGACTGGAGCAACTGGTGGAACAGGCGGAACAGGCGGTACTGGACAAACTGGTGGTACAGGCGGAACAGGCACTGGAGGAACTGGTGGACAAGGTAATACTGGTGGAACAGGTGGAACTGGACAAACAGGTGGCACTGGTGGTACTGGACAGACAGGTGGTACTGGTGGAACAGGCACTGGTGGTACTGGTGGTACTGGACAGACAGGTGGTACTGGCGGAATCGGTGCTCAAGGTGGCACAGGTGGAACTGGAGGAACTGGTGGAACTGGTGGTACTGGCACTGGTGGAACAGGAGGAACTGGACAGACAGGCGCTACTGGTGGAACTGGAGGAACTGGACAGACAGGTGGTACTGGTGGTACTGGTGGAACAGGCACTGGGGGAACTGGTGGTACTGGACAAACAGGCGCAACAGGTCATACAGGTGGTACTGGTGGTATTGGAGCGCAAGGTGGAACTGGTGGCACTGGTGGTGTAGGTGCTCAAGGTGGAACTGGCGGTACTGGAGGAACTGGACAAACTGGAGGAACTGGTGGTACAGGTACTGGTGGAACTGGTGGACAAGGTGCTCAAGGTGGTACTGGTGGAACAGGCGGAACTGGACAAACTGGAGCAACTGGCGGAACAGGCGGTACTGGTGGAACTGGTACTGGTGGTACTGGAGGAACTGGACAAACTGGTGGAACAGGTGGTACTGGAGCAACTGGTGGTACTGGAGGTACTGGTGGTACTGGTGGAACAGGTACTGGTGGTACAGGCGGAACTGGACAAACAGGTGGAACAGGTGGTCAGGGAGCGCAAGGTGCTCAAGGTGCTCAAGGTGCTCAGGGTGGAACTGGTGGTACTGGTGGTGTAGGTGCCCAAGGTGGAACTGGCGGAACAGGCGGAACTGGTGGAACAGGTCATACTGGCGGTACTGGTGGAACAGGTACTGGTGGTACTGGTGGTACAGGTCATACAGGTGGAACTGGCGGTACTGGAGCAACTGGTGGTACTGGAGGAACTGGCGGAACTGGTGGAACAGGTACTGGGGGAACTGGTGGAACAGGTCAGACAGGTGCTACAGGAGGAACTGGCGGAACTGGTGGAACAGGTCATACTGGCGGAACTGGTGGTACTGGTACTGGTGGTACTGGTGGTACTGGACAGACTGGTGGTACTGGCGGAGTTGGAGCGCAAGGTTCTCAAGGTGCTCAAGGTGGTACAGGCGGAACTGGTGGAACAGGTCAAACAGGCGGAACTGGCGGACAAGGTGCGCAAGGTTCTCAAGGTGCTACAGGCGGAACTGGTGGAGTTGGAGCGCAAGGTTCTCAAGGTGCTCAAGGTGCTCAGGGTGCTCAAGGTGGTACTGGAGGAACTGGTGGAACAGGTCAAACAGGTGGAACTGGCGGACAAGGTGCGCAAGGATCGCAGGGTGCTCAAGGTGGTACTGGAGGAACTGGTGGTGTAGGTGCTCAAGGTGGAACTGGTGGCACTGGCGGAGTTGGAGCGCAAGGTGGACAAGGCCCACAGGGAGACCAAGGTGCAACAGGTGGAACTGGTGGTCAAGGTGCGCAAGGTGGAACTGGTGGTACTGGAGCAACAGGTGGTACAGGTGGTCAAGGAGCGCAAGGTTCTCAAGGTGCTCAAGGTGCTCAAGGTGGTACTGGTGGAACTGGTGGTGTTGGTTCGCAAGGCGCTACAGGTGGAACTGGTGGAATCGGTGCTCAAGGTGGACAAGGTGCTCAAGGTACTCAAGGTGCTACTGGTGGTACAGGCGGTGTTGGTTCGCAAGGCGCTACAGGTGGAACTGGTGGAATCGGTGCTCAAGGTGGTCAAGGTAGCCAAGGTACTCAAGGTGGTACTGGTGGAACTGGTGGTGTTGGTTCGCAAGGTGCAACAGGTGGTACTGGCGGAGTTGGTGCTGGAGGAGCAACAGGCGGAACTGGTGGACAAGGTGCGCAGGGTGCTCAAGGTGCTCAAGGTGCTCAAGGTAGTCAAGGTGCGCAAGGTGGAACTGGTGGTACTGGTGGTGTAGGTTCTCAAGGTGGAACTGGTGGTACAGGCGGCATAGGTACTCAAGGTACTCAGGGTACGCAAGGTGCGCAAGGTGCGCAAGGTGCTCAAGGTGGAACTGGTGGTACTGGCGGTGTAGGTTCTCAAGGTGGAACTGGTGGAACTGGTGGAACAGGTGGACAAGGTGCTCAAGGTACTCAGGGTACTCAAGGTACGCAAGGTGCGCAAGGTGGAACTGGTGGTACTGGCGGTGTAGGTTCTCAAGGTGGAACTGGTGGAACAGGTGGACAAGGTGCGCAGGGTTCTCAAGGTGGTACTGGTGGAACAGGCGGTGTAGGTTCTCAAGGTGGTACTGGTGGTACTGGCGGAACAGGTGGTACTGGTGGTACTGGCGGAACAGGTGGTACTGGATTAAACGCAGGAGGATCTTTATCTCCTGAGTGGAGTGGTGCTGTATTTTATATACCAGATTCATCAAATGCAAATGGTATATGGACTGTTGGTTATGATACATCAAACTATTGGACATTTTATAGATGGACATCAAACGATTCTGACCAAAGAGGTGGTATAAGATTAATGATTACTTATCCAGATGGAATTACTGCTATGAGTGGGGTTTATGTAATGGTTAGAACGAGTAGTGCTACATCCTCAACAAGTCACTTAGATGTAACAGCAGGCAATCCAGCTTCAATGACTTCAGTATTAAGTAATGTTGCTCAAACATCTTGGGGTATTGAAACAATATCTTCTGGCACTTTAGGTTCAAATACTGGCACTCAAGAAAGAAGTCTAATACAATTTGATTGTTCTGCAGATGATGGACAAACTGTAGATTTAGGCCCGATTTGGTGGGTATTTAGTTAAGGAGAATGTTTTATGGCTAATTATATATTATGTTATCATACAGGCTCTGGTGTTATACAGAGAGTAGTAAATGCTGATGTGGTAAATTTTGAAAAATGTGGTTTATCTGATAAAGAAACAAAGGTACAAGTTTCAGATTCTTCTGAAAATGTAGGGTATTACTTAGGTAGAAGATATTCTGGCTCAGCAGATGATTTGGCAAACGGAAATGGAACGATGGTTTTACAAGATTCATTTGAATGGTCTATAAATGGATT
>Ga0070746_10001456_pt1 | contig 14134 bp, 16 predicted proteins | sample VirMetDEL_Mar_21_FD_77016 | JGI IMG/M metagenome (GOLD analysis project Ga0070746, IMG submission 77016) | Aqueous microbial communities from the Delaware River and Bay under freshwater to marine salinity gradient to study organic matter... | ecosystem: Environmental > Aquatic > Marine >... | reverse complement strand
TGAATGATCTTTGCTAGTCCAGCTCTATGTCTTTGATAAGCTTGAATGATTGAAGCAAGCTTATTGGCCTGAGCTATTGGACAAGCCCTAACCTTTAATTCACTAAAGGCTTCACCACAGTCAGGAGCGATCCTATAACCTGCAATGAATAAACCTTGTTCATCTTTTTGGGCTTGTGGCAAGCCTTGTTTAAAAGCTCCACCACAGTTCCCTCTTAACTGTCTTAAGCCTGGCTTATCTTGGCACTGTTCACACGACCAAGAGCGACCTCTTGAATGACTAAGCCAAACAGAAGCCGCAAGTGCTATTTTCCCTCATCACCTAGCAAGCTTATCCTCTGAATGTGCATGACTAGCTCACTAGTTGTCTGAACTCTTTTCGAGTCTGGTCTGATCAAGTCAAGAGTCTCAACACTTGCTTCTTGACCATCAATGAGAGTAAGTGAGCTTCTAATCATCTCTATATAGACTCGATTGAGATAAGCTTGATAATCACTCATAGCCTGTCTTTCATCATCACTTAGAGCATGATGCCATTGAGCACGCTCTTTGGCTTCACTTGGTGCTTCAATCCAAAGCATTCTTCCAAGTTCGCTTCGAGTGTAAGCTCCTGCTTTCACTTCTGCTTCTTCACGCTCGGAAGGAGACAAGGCTTTGAGAGTAAACTTGGTAGCTTCACTTTTAACTTCACCAAGATCATCAAGCTTTCCGCTGTTCAAGTAAGCTGATCTTTGTTCATCATTCGCTTCAACAGAAGAGTCACAAGTGACCACAACTTCAATGGTCTGATTCGATGAGGTTAAAAAGTGAAGTGCCATGTTATACTCCTAAGGCGATTCTGAATGGTGAGTTCCCAGCATTTGCTTCATAAGCAGTTGTTGAGAAGTCGCCAGCGTATCGGCTTTGTTGATATGTCAGTTGCTGTCTTACGATGTCGTTGCCACTTATATCATACACATTAGGGTCAACTGTCAACATTGCTGCAGGAATCATAATTGCACAACCTTGACCATCACCTTGAGGACCTGTTCCAACTAGCACTTGGCGAACCTTGCGATTGAAGAAGTCATCTTTGATTGTGGTGTTGACTGTTGAAAGTGTCAGAGATAGCTCAACACTTACATCACTGATCTCCATCCCTGACATTGCCAAGATTGAATTAGAGTGACCAAGAGGAGTCAAAGTGTTGGTATAGGTCAAGCTGAAGTCTTCACAGTCAAGAGCAATTCGACCAAGTTCATCGGCCACTGTTGCATTTGATAAAGAGCTTGGAGAATCATCACTCACCACAACATAAGCTCCACGAAATAAAGGAGCTGCACCTGTGTTGTAAGAAGGCTCAACAGGAGCGACAGCACTTGCATGATCGTCAGTGATATAAGCACATTGATAAGTCAATTCAGCCATCAATCGACCATTGTCTAAGGTGATATTCATTGATTCAAGAACGCAACCATAAGCCAAAGTTAAGAAGTTGACACCCTCGATTCTAAAGGCCACTGAGCTTTCAAAGTCACCTGTTGAAGCTCGGCTTGGTGTGTACCAAGTTTGGAGACCACGAATGGCACTATAAGAAGATGAAGAGAAAGCTGGCGAGATGATAACCTCAGAACCTGCTCCTTGATCATTGTCAGTTATTGCACTGTATTCAGCTCGACCACCAATTGAAGTGCTGATCAGTGTTCCAATATCAGCTTCAGCAGGAGATGAAGTTGGAGTGTATGAATTAGCGTCAACCGCTGTCACTGTGTCACTGATTACACTTGGAAGTTTGGTTTTTAAACCAGCTCCTAAAAGATAACCAAGATAGTTGGTGTTATAGTTGTCCGCCACTGTTCCAATGGTCGTGAGATCAACACGACAAACAACTTGACCTGTTCTTCTTCTGACTCTGCTTCCTGAAGCCCAAACTGTGTCAGGCTCAGCAGGAACAAAGTAAGAACCATCACGAGCATCATTACGCTCAGAGACAATAGGCTCTCCAGCAATGACAATTGGATCACGCTCGCAAGGGATTGAAATAAAGGTCAAGCCACTTTGACTTGGTAAACCTGTGGTTGAATCAAGAGAACCAAAAGAACTCTCAACTGCAATTGATAAAGAACGATGAGTCACCGCCATGATTAAGCCTCCAAATATAAGAGATCAAAAGGAAGAGATAAGACAAAGGCGAGTCGATCACCTTGTTGATCTAAGATTGTTTCAATGGTTGCATCAAGAGGAATCAATGAAGTGATCCCTGTTGTAGCCAAATTATATTGTGGACCTTTAAGAGTGTTGATCAAGTCAGAAGTGTCCTCATTCATCATACGCAAAAGAAAACCATCATCTTGAGGAATATCATATTTCACTCGACAAAGAATCCTTGAACGCTTTCGACCGCTTAAGCCAGCTTGACCATCATCTTTGGCAAGTCCATCAATTCTCAATTCAAAATAGCGAGTTGAGTTTGGTCGAGCTTCAAGAGGAATGGTGAGACCACCTCCACGAGTGACCGCAACAAAACCATGATGAAGGTCAGTCTTTGGAGTGATTCCCTCAACCAAGTCTTCAAGATAAGCAAGAGCTGATTTGATTCCTTGACTCATTTCAATTTCCTCCTTAAATCAATCTCAACAGCCTTGACAATGACTTGAACTTCTCCAGGAGTTAAGCCAATGAACTCTCGCTTCTCATTAACTGCATAACCATATTGAGCTTGTTTAGTAAGGCCAAGTCTAAACCTGTCTTTTGTGGCTTCGAGGACTACGAAGTTATTCAGCATATTACCACTCAAAACAAGGTCTACGCTTGCACTTTCTCCCCCTCGCCCCCTCCGCCTACTCTCTTCTTTGTATTGTGCATAACCTTTTTTATAATATACGCTTCGACCGGTTCTCGATAATCGGCCACCTTTAGGAGCAAGCCTAGCTCCTCTTTTAGCAATATAGATTGGCTTTTGAGAATAGTCCTTGAATGGTTGTCCATCAGCATCAACTCCCTTCCCTGTTCTAATCTTGATTTGAGCCAAAGTATTAGAAGCAAGTCTTAAAGAGTCCTCAGCTGTCCAAAGACTTCTTGGAAGATTTAAGTTGATTCTTGCTGGCATTAGTGTCTCATTCCTCTTGCTGGAGTGAAGAAGCTATCATTTGCACTCTTGTTGTAAGTTTTCCAACTCGCTCGAAAATCGGAAGGACTTCCACCTTTTCGGCTTAGGTTCTCTTCACCACTGTCAACAATGCCATCACCATCAAGGTCAAGTGTGACTGAAGCCAAAGCTGAGTCTAAAAGCTCACCACAGCGAACACGCATTGATTCAGCTACATCAAGTTGAATGTTGAGTTCATAGATTCTTGCCGCCGCACAATAAGCATGAGCAAGCTTAAAGCTTTGAGCATTGAAGACTTCATCTTCTGTTATGTGATCAGCACTTATTTCCCTTCTGATCTTCAAACCAATCTCTTCAAGACTCGCTTGAATCTGTGGCAAAAAGTCGGACTGCCTTCTTGGAATCATGTCCGCAAGATTAGCAAAGATATTGACAAACTCATCATGATCAAGGCCAGTGTCAAAAGGTCGAGGAGTCGCCTTTAAAATCCCCTTCTCCATCTTGGTGTGGTTCTGACTTCCAAGATCAGCAGAGTAAGAAAGCTCATAGGGATAATATCCACTTGTTCCCAAAACAGCAGAGCTTGTCACTGTGACATAGTACATTGAGAAGACTAAGGTTGCACTTGTGCTAAGGTCAATCTCTCTTGGTAAAGGTTCGGCAAGAATAGCAGTTGTATCAACCACCCTTGAGACTGTGACTGAAAACCAAGTGTCTCCAGCAGTCACAAGAAAAGCTTTGGCTTGATCTCGATGGAGTGAAGTAGCACTTGCTGACAAAGTCAATGTTCTTCGGTCGCTTGCAATAGCTGTCACTGTTGAATCAGTTCGGCTTTGAGTCATGCTTTCACTAAAAGATGAAGAGCCACCTTTAACAACTAAAGTTGGAGCTTCGCTCAATGGTGTTGGAGCATTCCATTCAAAGAGATAGTCTTGGCCTGTGATTGCTTTTCTCATCGTTTCGCTCCACTGTTTGCTTTGGTAATATCGGCTTGCTTGGCTTTGGTCAATTGAGCGGCTTCAATGAAGCCCTCTGTGACTGGTGACCAACTATGGCGACAATTATAGCCACCGCCTGAAGTTTTAACGCTTAAGCCTTGTCCATTGTTCAATCTGCTCATCTGTCTTGAGTTTACCACTAAATCAATCAAGGCTCTACAGAATGGTCTAGTGATTCCATCTTTTGGGCCTGTATATAAATAATGATCAAGACCAGCCGCTTCAGCCGCAACAGCTGTTATGCTTCGGCCATATTGAGATATTTGTGTTTTGACCTCTGTGAGTTGAGTCCCCTCTGATCGCTTCAATCTTGCTTCAAGGTTGCTCATCACAATGTTGGTTGGAACATCTGCCAATAAATCTCTTAATGATTGAGATATTGAAGTCTTGAATGAAGGAAGAATCACATCATCGAAGACGCTTTGGGCTGTGGTTGCTTGAATTGAATCAAGCTGAGAACTGATTGAGTCAAAACCAAAACTTGGTTGGACTGCTCTCATTGCTTTTTCAGCCGCTTCACGAATCGCTTCTTGTTGTTCTATGAACTCATCAACTGCAAGTCCAAGACCACCCTGAAGGATGAACTCAAGAAGCTGTTCGTCATTTAAGTTTAGAAGACTGAGTGGATTGCTAGCTTGAATCGCTACTCCAACAGTCTCCAAAAGTTGTTCTCTTGCTTTCCTCAGTGTAGAAGCAAAAGCTCTCTCAGCTGAAACTTCAGCTTTGAGTTGATCTCGTCTTGCTCGAATCAATGTGGACATTGGACCTTTTAGACTTTTAGCTTGTCTAGTCAAGTCATCAATCGCTAGTTTGTCAGCGTCTTCTTTCTCCGCAAGGAGTAAAGGTTGTCCACATGAGCAAGTCATAAATCTTATAAACAGTCAGTGATGATACGACCAAGAGTTGAGTCAACAGCATGGAAGACATTCACTTCTTCAGCATAGACATAACGACGAGTCTTATCGAGTGAATCATATTGACCGGCAACCATATCATTGAAGCTTAGGTTAAGAGCCGCCACAGGCATTCCCTTAACATTACCGCTCTTTTGAACAATTGCATCACTGCCATGAAGAATACCCATAAAGAGACTATCAGCAGTCCAAATGTAAGATTCATTAGCAGTCGCACCAGGAACAGCAGTGTCTTGACGAGCTTGACCAACATAAATGTTTGGAATACCAAGAACATCACGAAGAACAGCAATGACAGCTTCATCATTCAAAAGACGATTGCCACTTGCAATACCTGCTGTACTATCACCAACATAGCCACGCATCTCAGGATTACGAGCTAATTGACGGAATACTTCACGCCCCATAATAAGAGTATCGGGATTGATACCATGAGCGGCAGCGAAAACAGTGTCTTTGAGTTCATGTAGATTGCTTAAAGGCTCAGCACCTGCAGCATTGAACTTGCCACCGAACTCATTGGTGCAAGTATCATTGTTGAAGTTAGCTGTACCAAAAAGAAGATCAGCTGCACGCTTCTCACGACCAAGCTTAAGAACACGAGCAACCTTCTTGGCAATTCGAGCTTCTTCAGAACCTGGGTATTGGCTGTCAAAGATATCTTCCATAGCGATAGAGTCAGCCGCCGCATAAATCTTAGCTTTGTAAGTTTGGCTTGAACGATCAAAACCGCCAATGGTCGCTCGGCTTGAACCTGGAGCACGCTCAAGATCAAGGCCAGCACCTGCACCCATGAAGTTGCGAGATTCTTCAAGAAGAAGAGTTCCTGAACGCTCAGGAATCTTGATGGTTTCAAAAACTTTATCAGCAATGAGTTGGCTATCTGAAGGAACAGCTTCTCCAACAAGGCCGGTTAAAATCTGATCAACAGGATGTAAATTACTATATGATGAAGCCATGTGAGATTACTCCTTAAGCTAGAACAACAGAAGGACCAAAGAAGAAAGCTTTGAATTGCTCTCCTGCTCCAGCTGTTGAAGTTTGATTGATGTTGGGAAGGACACGAGCGATTGGATAATTGGTGCTTGTAGCAGCAACAACTTCACCATCAGAAGCGGCCATGAGAAGAGGAGTTGTTGCAAAAGTTAAAGCAGCACCAGCTTTGACACGAGTGATACCATAAACAAGAACTTCAACTGTTTCGCCTGCTGAGACTCCACGCTGTGCAACACCAATGATTCCATCATCAGCACCGCTTGCAGGAAGTGAAACTTTTCCGTTGGCATCGAGTGCAACAACTTCAAACTCATCAATGGCTTCAGCAGCCACAAAAGAAAGTAGATTATCTGTATTAGCCATGATTAAGCCTCCATAGCTTTGGTGTAAAAGTCAGTATCGTTTTTTTGAATGAATGAAAGTGCTTCTGAATAGCTGATTGACTTTTCTTTGGCAGTCTCACGAATCTTGAGGTCAAGAGTAGCTTTGCTGATCTCTTCACCGCTTGCACCATGACCAACTGTGGTCAATGGAATAGTTGAGTTCATAGGTCGTTCAGAGAACATTTTCCAAAACTCGGGCTGGATATCTCGCAACTCCCAAGCTTTACCCACAACGGACGCTTCGGAAGGTGAAACACGACCTTCATTGAGAAGTGTTTTGACTGCGTCATTTCGCTCGATCTCTCGCTTTTCAGCTTCGATCTTTTCAAGTCGCTCTGAGAGTTTGGCATTGTTTTCACGAAGAGCTTGAACCTCATTGAGAAGAGTTGATTCAGTGAGTTGTTCACTCATCTTGTAATCTTTCTTTTCTTCTTCGAGTTCGATCTTGATTTCTTTCTCTTCTTCGATCTTTTCTTCTTCTTCAGCCATCATTTCCTTATCGTCTTCTTCTTTGTTCATTGAAGCTTCTGATTCGGTCATCATGTCTTTGATCTTCTGTTCAAGTTCCTTCACCATCTCATCTTTTGCGACAAGCATTTGACGAAGTTCTTCAACAGACATTTCACTAATGTTGTCCATCAGCGCAGTCCTTTCGTTTAAAGTCACCCTTTCAATCTTGTCATGTGATTGAGCAGGTCTTGGAGTGAGTGTGATTGCTAAAAGTTGAGCATTGCCAATCTTGGCTCCGCCATCTCTTGAGTAAACTTCACCATTGAGGAACTCAGGTGAACTCCATAAAACACCACCTGCATTCTTTACAACTTCAAGTCCTCTTTCATTGTAAGCTGGTGTTGCATAAAGTCCATCTTCTCGGAGTTCTAACTCAACGATAAGACCAAGAGCATTCCCACTCTCAGGAGGAGCAGGAGTTCCACCTTGAAAAGGTGAGGTTGCGTGTTGCCAATCAATGATCACAGGATCATTCTGTTTGCGCTCGTTAAAGACTCTGACCATCTCTTGAAGAAGGTCGTGGTCGATAGCTTTGCCTATTGAGTCTCCACTCATTCTTGAAGAGACTTGGCCAAGTGCCAAAGTCTTGAATGGTCGCCCAATGGTTAAACCTTCAGGCACATCAAAGCTTGGTTCACTAAATTGGATTTGAACAGCTTCGCCATAAGCTCGTAAAGCTGTGTTTTTTTCATCTGCTGATTTCATTTGTTTAACGATCTTTCTAGCCCAAGCAAAGCCAGCATCACCACCCCAACCTTGCCAAGCTTGCCAACCTTTTCCTTGTATGTTCCATGTGGAACCTTTTTTGTCGATCTCGTGTCGAGTGAAATAAGCAAGCATTCTCTTGACTGTGTCAGGACTCAAAGCCTTGCCATTCATCAAGTCTCTTGCTCTTGCAATTCCAACAGGAGTCATTCCTTTTTGACTGCTTGGTTTATCAGCTCGAACTTCAAGGGCTCTCTTTGCTGCTTCTCTTGCTCCTTGTGGAGGAGTGAAATCAATGTGAGAATACTTCTTTGGAGCAAGCTGTTCAGCTTTGGCTTCCTTTTCGGTTCTCTGTGGATGGCCTTTGGGAAGAAGATCAAGATCAGTGTTATAGGCTTTCTTTCTTTCACCTGTTCCCACTAATTTGAGAAAGGTTCTCACTCTTGCCAAAGCCCACTGAGTCCGATCCATGCCCGGCCTATGAGAAACAGAGAAAGCTCCTGCTCCTCTTCTGAATACAGCTTTCAAAGTGCCAAGATCAACTTGCTTGTGCTTTGCATTATAACGATCATTATGCTTGTCTCTCATGTTTTCAAGAGACTTGACCGCTTGATCACTGATCTTGATTCCACCTCTCGAACCGCTTGCACTGCCTTTGGGATTGGCCTTGCTTCCTTCGATTCGATCTTTTTTAGGTGCTGGAGTTTGAGCTTGTGTTCTAGCCATTTGCTCTTCTCCTCTTGATTAGGTTCTCAGTGAGTGCAGCCATAGCACCACCACCTTTGACAGTGCTTGTTCTTTCGAGTGCTGATCTTTGAGCATCTTCAGGAAGGTCACCTGCTCCAAGTCTTTCTCTGATTGCTCTTTCAAGTTCATCGTCCGGAGTAAGGAGACCACTTTGAACAAGACCAGGAAGCATTCCCAAGCTTTCAGCAAGATCATCAGTGTCAAGCCCGGTATGCACAAGGCGAGGAAGTTTGGAAGGATCAACAAGGCCATAGTTCCATCGGATCAATCTTCCAATTGTTCCTCCACCTCTTCGATCAACTCCACTGACTTGACTAGCAACGAGGTCACAAAGATTGATGGCCGCTCGCCTGAATACAGAAAGATGAACTTCACCAACTGATCTTGCTCCTGTCTCAGTGTTGCCAAGATCGGCGAACTGAGTAAGGAAGGCCGCACTAATTTGAGAATCACACTTGGTGATAATCTCGATTGGCCCACTTGCATATAGATTTGGTTGAGCTGCATAAGTGTCAAAACTAACAGCACCATTCTCAACAAGATAAGATTGTTCTGCACTGATAAAGTTTTGAGCTTGAGCTTCAGCATCTTCAATCATTGCATCAATATCGCCATCACTCAAACCAAGCGCTTCGGCTTGTGAACGATCAACTTTAACTTTTGGAGTTGGAACAGCCCACCGATCAAGACCAACACACATGAGGTTGGCAACTCTTTGCTTGGTTCGCCACCACCACCAAACAGGCCGAAGCATTCCAACTCCCTCGAAGTTTGAACCTGTTTTATTCAAGGTCAACAGAAGAAGCTTGTTGGCTGGTATTGGCTCAGGAGTATAAGTTAAACCAACAGTATTTTGGAGGACTCCATCAAGGTGTTGATTGTCTCTACTCAACCAACGGTTATGAGCTGAAGGTTCTCGATCAGCATAATGATCAAGCCACACCTTGATTGAACCTTTGCTGTCCGGTCCTACTTTGTAGATTTCCTCAGCATAACGATAACCAAGAGGGACAAACTCAAAAAGATAAGCAAGTTGATCCTCCCAACTTAAAGTCATTTGTCCACTATAGCCATCAAAACCAAAGGCTTCATTGGCGAATCGAGCAAGCTCATCAGCAACAGGATCATCTTCAATTCCAGGCTGAAATCTCCAACTAGCTGATAGAAGAGTTTGTCTGAGCATATGCCAAGAACGCTTGACGATTGGATCCGTTCTCAACATTTCTTCAGCTTCTTGCACCCAATTGAGTCCACTAAGCTTTGGATTCTGTTCTTTGCCACTAATCACACCACCGCTTAATTGAGTGCCTGTGATTCCCTTAGTTGTGAATCTAGGTGTAAGGGCTCTCATGTGTTTTGGAGAACGCTCATTGGTGTGATCGTGACTCATAGCTGTCCTTTAGTTCAAAGATGCTCTACCATAATATAAACACCTGAACATACATTTAGCAATAAAAGCTTGTTCAGTATAAAATCAAGTGTTAATTTTGCAAGGCTTCACTTTCTCTTAATTAGATAACCTACACTGAGACAACTTCTTTTTACTCAGGGAGTGAAGCAAGCTTTATCTTTTTGGGATCCATTCCTCAACAGTTGGATCGAGAACAACTTGATCGGCTGTCTTAGTTTTGATGACTTTGTTTCCACTGAATAAAGACAACTTATCAATGACCGCTGTTTGAAGTTCAAAGATTTGTTCTCTCAATAATTGCATTTGAATCTGTGCATCCCTCAACCTAGCAATTAAAGCTTCTCGATCAGCGTTTGCTTTGGATAGCTTCTCCCTGAGCTCTTCCACTTCACTTGGATCACGACCGCTTGCAATAGCGACCATTGAAGAGATTGAACCTGTGATCACACCAAGAATCCCAACTAACACATCTCGATTCTCATCAACGATCTTCACATAAGTGAGGAAGAGGATAAGACCAACGATCAACAAGAGGAACATGACAGAGAACCACCAACCTCGTTTGGCCTTAAGGTCTTGATCAAACTGACTCTCTTCTTCGTTCAAAGTACACCTCCAAAATAAATCATAATGAACTCAACTATTGGATCAATCCAGTAAAGAAGGTCATCAATGCCATTGAGCTTCCTCAAATGTGGATCGATCAAGATTGGACAACACACAGTCAAGACATAGAATATCATGATCATGAAGAAGCGGACAATAAACCACTCAAGCCACTCCTTTAGTTTCTTGTCTCTCATTCTGCTCTTGATCTTCTTTGGTCCACCTAGTCGCTTCACTTTCTCACTGCTTGGAGGAGGTTGCAATGATTCAATGCTTGCTCCCACTGTGTAAATGATTTGAGGTTCTTTTACTCCTTTGAAGCGATACATACCAGCGCAAGCATATCGAGTGCCTTTAGGAGTGAAGTTGTTAGTCCTTCCCTTGATCGCCTTCATGGCTTCAGCTGTGAGCAAGACTTGACCGGCCTGACAAAGAGACATGGTTCTTGCTGCTATGTTCTTGGCTATGCCTTCCAACTCAATAGACTTTGCTCCTGTGAGTGTGTAAATCTCATCTTGCTTGACTTCAACAACAGTTCCCCAATGTATGCCAATACGACAACCAAGTTTGATCCTCTTTGGAATTGTCTCTTGGTAGATCAAGGCAAAGTTAACAGCATCAATTGGGCGTTCAAAGCTGAGAAGGAAGCCATCACTTCGGTCTATCTCTCGACCATTAAACTTGAAGATCAAAGACCTTGTAAGTCTGTCATGATGTTGAAGCCACTTGGCCGCTTGCATAGCTCCAGCTTTTTGAACAAACTTGGTTGAGCCAATCAGATCAAGAAGGACGATTGCAAGTTTGGTCTCAATTAGTTTCATTAAAAGCTCCTAGTCTTCCCACCTCCGACAGTCACTTTTCTAGTTCTACCACGACCGCCACTTCTTGGCTTATACTTTTGATCAACCACACTATCATTCCAGTTGAATGTTATGCAGTCATAACGAAGAGCATCAAGCGGATCCTCTCGACCATCTTTCTTTGGTTGTTCCTTGTTATCCCAACCATAAGACAGAAGAGCTTTTCTTAAGCTGTTGCCTGTTGCTCTTTCTCCCTTCTCCCACACTTCTTTGGTGATCAAATACTTCTTAGAGTTGAATGCTCTTTTAAGCCTTTGAACACCATTGAGAATGTCAACTTTGATTGGATCGCTAGTATGACGAAGAGGAACACCTATCCCTTCAGGAGGTTCCCTTCTCATTACTCGAAAAGCACTTTGACCGGTTTGGTCATTTCGAGCCTTGCCTGCTTTGTCCGCCACTCCTGTATCTAACCAAATACGATCTGAAGGAGCTTTGTCTTTGAGTGATCTAGGCCAAGCAATTGACAAGATCAAGGTTGTGAGTTGCTCAGTTGTCACTTCTTTGGGATTGATCTCATGGCATATCACTGTTGCATCAAGCTCCTCATCATAGGCCATAATCAAAACACTTGGTTTCCTGAAGCCCCAGTCAATTGCGATTCGGCCTGTCATGGTTGGCTTGTATTCCCAACCTTCAATGACATGGCTTGCTTCATTAAACTCTTGGTAGATCAAGCCTGTTGGAGGTTTAGGCTTGTTCATGATCATGGCTTCACGCTCTTCAGCAGGTAGCATTTTGGTAGCTTCAAACCATTCATCAGCAAGGTTATCTTGGTTGACATAGGAGGAGAAGAACAGAGGAGCTATGTTTTGATTCTCTGCCATGTTTACCCACCAAGCATCAACCACAGGAAGTCCAACCAAGATCAAGATTGGACTTGGTCCAGCTCGAAGACGACCAAGAGCTTTGTGAGCTACCTCTTGGGTAAGTGTTTGACATTCATCAATTAGACAGACACCACTTGTCACATTGAGACCTTCAAGAGGATTGTGTGTTGCTTCTCTTGTCCCCGGTCGAAAGTAGGAACGACACCACACTTGACTCCCTGTGTGATGGTCAGTCCACTGCTTCATGGTGTGATTGTAAGTCCAACCAAGAGGAGCAAGCCACTTCTCCATCTCAGGCATTAACACCGAATTGTATCTTGGTGTAGTGTCAGTCACTAGCAAACTAGATGTTCCAGGTCGAGTTTTGGATAGATAAAGAATGGAGAAGACCAAAGCTGAAGTCTTGCCACTTCCCCAACCACAACGAGCAGCAATGACCTTGTCTTTTCGAGTGATCCCCTTGATGATCTCCAATTGAAGAGGATTGAGCTTGATCTCTTTCATTTTATATCCTATAAACAATTCGTCAGACTTATGTCAGAGTCTCAATCTTCCTCTTTGTTGACTCCATCGGAGAGGGAGATTGAGTTCTCCTTATTCATTGAAGCTTCTAATTGTTGCATCATGCTAAGCACCTCTTGGCTTCCATCACTTTGTTGAGCAACATTCATTTCAAGTTTCTTGTGATCGCCATATTCATCAGGGAATCGCTTTTGAAGTCTCCAAGCATAAGCTCTCCAATCAAGCTTGTCTTCTGCACACCTATCCAACTTAGCCAAAAGAACAGCTTCAGAGAATCGAATGGCGGCAATACATTCTTCAGCCCACTCTTCACTCTCTTCAAACCAACGATAGTAGGTTGACTCTGAGATTCCAGCTTGTGAAGCGGCTGCCTTGATGGTCATGCCTGTCCTAAGATTTTCAAGAAGGCTTTCCTTCTTCCTTGCTCGCTCGATCTCTGCTTTGGTCTTGGCTCTCCTCTTCGGCTTCACTGTCTTCTGTGTCTTCGAGGTCTTCTTCTTGGCTGTTGTCTTCTTGGCTGTTGTCTTCTTCTCTGTTCCAACCATAGTATTCTCCGATCACGCTCCACATGGTTTGATATAAGGCTTCACTTTCTCGATGAAGAGGAGAACAGTCTCGGTCAACTAATCTCTTCTTGATCTCAGCAAGAGTTCTGAGAACTTCAAGCTCTCTCTCGTGCGTGCGTATTGCTTTCATTTCTTCTTTTTCAATAGTCAAAACATACCTCATTCATTATCTGATTAAATTGCTTAATTGCCCTAGCTCTTGCTTCTTCTTCAAGCAGTTATTTACGCTTCAATCGTTCACTCTGTTTTGATCGTTTTGTTGGTCGAATGATTTTGATTCCCTTGCACCACCTATAAATCAAGCCAATCCCAATGATCTTATCTTTATCAGTTCTATAGCCTTCTTCGGCTAAGATGATCTTTATGTCATTGACATGAGTATTGGCTCTTTTTAATTCAATCGCTCGATCTTTGGCAGTCATGATTCAGTCCTTGAATAAAGCGGCCATTGAGATAGGGAATCGTTCTTCAAGAGTGTTCTTGATAGCTCTTGCTATTTCTCTGGTCTCTGGCTGTGCGTGTTCATGATCTCTAAGCTTGATGAACTTGGACCAATTGTGGAGGTTTCCTGTCATGTAAAAAGTTGTGTAAGTGCTTTGAGGAAGAATACCTCTTGCTAGTTCTCTGCTCACACCTTGTTCAAGAAGTTGATGATAAGAAGCAAGAGCAAACTCAACAGCCAACTTGAACACACCTTCAGCTTCATTGCTTTCAATCTCGCCTTCACTACATTGTAGATTATCCTTTGCTTGACCTCTCATTGAATTAGGAGTCCAACAACTGACTTGCTCAGAAGTGTATCGTCTACTCACTTCATTAAATGAGAAGGTTCTATGTCTCATGATTTGAGACCGGACGAACAGAGGACAAGTGATGAGGAAGGTAGCAGCACAATGTTCAAAAGGAGAAGTGTGACCATGTGAAGCGAGGAAGTGAATGAGCTTTTCATCTCGCTGAGATAATCGAGCGACCTCATAATTATCTTTCAAGAAGCTGACT
>Ga0070746_10001446_pt1 | contig 14190 bp, 28 predicted proteins | sample VirMetDEL_Mar_21_FD_77016 | JGI IMG/M metagenome (GOLD analysis project Ga0070746, IMG submission 77016) | Aqueous microbial communities from the Delaware River and Bay under freshwater to marine salinity gradient to study organic matter... | ecosystem: Environmental > Aquatic > Marine >... | reverse complement strand
GCATGAGGTATCCCTCAAGAAACCTAGGAAAACTGCGGGAGTTTCAGAGTTTGCATCCTGCTTCCTGGCCTGAGCTGCAGCTCCTGGATCCCGGGCTGGTAAATAAAATGGCGGACTTCTGCGGTTAACAGGAGTTTGAGCTTGGAGTTTGTCCCGCGGGCGCCGGGCGCCAGCTGCGTGGTCCGATGTCAATGTGACACGTTGCCGCAGTTAGGGAGTTAGAGAGTTAGCGAGATTAAGGCCCTCGAGCCTTCCCTCGTACAACCCGGGTACGAGATCCACGGTGCTTTGGGCAAGTTCCTTGGTTTTGCATCCATGAAACAGTTTGACATGGGCGTTGGGTAGCCCCCCAACTAAGATATATGACTTCGCTCCTGCTAAAGCATGACGCATATTCCATGCAATTTGGAAGGGTGATATAGTGACTTTTTTATTAGCTTGCGCTATCTTTAATTCTAATGTGAAGAAACCTGTAACCTTGTTATAAATAAGGCAATCTGGGAATCCTGGCGTAACATAACTTTCAAGGCGTGAAACAATATATTCACCACCCTCTAATGATTTCTTTAAACTCTTCCAGAAACTTGTTTCTGGTTTTACGGTCATACTTTGTCTTGTCCTTTACTATCTTTTGTTTGTAATGGAGTGATGTCTTTAAGCTCTTTGCTATTGGATTCCTCTTCGACTGAGAGGACAGTTTCATTACCCTCTTTTTTAAACGATCCATCTAATCCTATCTCCTTTAGCTTAGCTAAAACTTCTTCACGGGACATACTGTCAATAGCGCCTGTTCTGATTTCTTTACGGTCAATGTACAATCCCGCAGCCTGCCCTCGCAAGCGCTCAGCATTAACAGCAGCACTATAAGACTTTTCACCAAGTGCCTTCTCACGAAGTCTGGCCAATTCTTGTACATGTTTATTTAATTTAACCTCATGTGTTTTTTCAATTTCAGCACGTCTAGCAATGACAGCTTCTACAACCTTTGGATATCTTTTACCATTTAATAATAAGGATGATGTAACATTAGCAGAACCTTCTGAATAACCAGCTTGTCTTGCACATTCTGTTGGTGTCAATCTACCTTCATTCTCAGCATATATTTTAACAAAGATTTTTTGTTTATCTGTCAAACCTTCGCCATCTTTAGGATACTTTAATGACATATCTTTTGTGTCACCACTTGTGTCACTAGTTAATCTTTTATCTATCATGCTGTAACCCGCTGTATAGTTGAGTTTTTACTCATTTTAGTTCTTAAAAAACAAAAAAGTGCCTTGCGTTGTTTAGAGTAGTGACACATAGGTGCCACATAGTAAACCATTGAATTATATAACTTAATCGTCAATTGTGTCACTGTGGCACCTGTATCCCGGTATTTAATAAACTTAAAAAACTTTTGAGCAAAATATACACTATACATCTGTCTCATACAATAGAAATTGACCGATTTCTGCCATTCCCATTTTTAAGCCAACCACGTGCTATGAGTCTATGCACATAACCATGTACATGGCTTTTAGAATGCATACCATTTAATTGTTTCATTTCTTCGTATGATGGTGCGTAACCATTAGCCTTTACAAATGATTTAATAACATCATAAAACTTCTTTTGTTTGGGTGTTAACCCTTCTTTATCTTTTTTCTTCGAGGCCTTTGGCATCTGGGTGACTCCAATATTCTTTTCTTACTTGTCGCATCATCTCATTATGACCCCATTCATCAATAGCTTCTTTTGTTATTGATGCCTCCAAGGTTTTCTGAATTTCTTTCTCATCTTCACTTAACTCTATTCTTGTAGGACCTTTCTTACGTACATATGTATGTACTTTAGCCCAGGTAATAATATATTGAGAAGCCTTGGGCCGTGTATAACCACGCGTAGGATCTAATGAAGGAAACTCTGGATCTGGTGTAGTATCAAAATTATCTTTGATATATGCCATCACATCCTCATCTTTATCAAACTGTTTTACTATTTTCTCAATAACTTTCTTATTTAACCATAAATTAATTTCGTACGTCTGCATGTCCCACCTGTAAGTATTCTATTTTTTTAATCCAACCCTGTGGAATAGCAATCGCACCACCACCTGATGTATCATCTTTATCTTTACTATATGACCGCATGATAACAACTTTCTCATCATTATTAACAGCCAACCAACCAACTTCCTGGCATATTGCCAACGGTGCAGCCATAACTTCTTTTATGTCAAGCCAACCTGTTTCTGTATCACGTGCGTCAACCCACGTCACACGTACCATAGGTACTTTATTTATGTCCATTAATGTATTTTATTCCACTTCTCCGATACATCAGAGTATTTATTCTGAACTTCACGTTCCTCAGTACCAGTATTAAATTTTGCTTCATGTCTTTTTGTAGCACCTTCTGCAAACTTACCTATAATCTCCAGTAACATTAGCGTTGGAAATACAACGCCGTGGACTTTTATCTTACTTAACTCATTTAATGTAGTGTCAACATTTTCACCGCTGTTTTCACACTCATGTAAAACTTTATTCATTTTATTTGCTGCTTCTGTTAATTCTTTCATTCTATTCCCCCCATTGCTCATTAACCACATTTACACCAATATTACGTAAACACTCTTCTCTAAACTCTTCTATTTTTTTTCTTAAATCCTTATCTTTAACATTTGCAATTCCCATTAATCTAGATGCTACATAAGGCAAATCTACTCTGTTATCATTTTCCATTCTATTTCTCCTTTAAAAGCCTGGGTACTCGGGGCACGCTATCCCACCCATTGATTCATAATATCCTACAGCATTATTAGCTGCAAGCATGCGCTCTTCGTCACCTTCAAACATGGCATCGTAAAATTCATCACGCGCACGTTTTAATTCATCATGTACACTTACTTCTTTAATTACACTCATGCACCCACCAACCATCTAAACAAGTATTGGCAAACCATAATAAAAATAACAAACTTAATCGGTAATAATAAAAACCACATCATATCCTCACTGCTATATATTCATAATCAAAATCTGAATGTTTCTTTTGTACTAATGTTACCACACCACTTTCAGCAGCTGCGTACACATGATTCTTAATTTTACGTACACGACGCTCATCCATGGTAGGTGATAATTTTTGTAACCATGGTCCACATAAATAACCACGGTAATAAGTTATCTTATTATTCTTGGTAGATTTATTTAACCAGTCATCAAATTTTTTTATACTTAACATAATATCTTTCTAATACGAAAGCTCTCGTAGGACTTGCATGACCGCACCTACAACCTTTTCACGACAAATCATGTTCTACATAATAACGCTACTTCAGTACCACCCTTAGTTACCTCAGACACTTGTCCGTACTTCCCTAAGAATATGCTTTACAACTTTGTGATTGTTGTTCAGCCAGAGAGTACCAACCCATTGCAATTGTGCTGGCCTTCTCTTTCGTATAAGTGTTTATACCATGTTCACGTGAACAAAACAAGCGTTTTATTTCCCTGTTTTCTGCCATTATTTATGTCAAGATAAATTATTTTCTTGACACTGTGGATAAAAAACCTGTCAAGCATTTTTTTCTTGCACATAATTGACACATAATGTACACATAATTTCTCAACTTCATTTCATCTCGGTGGACTAAGCGCACTCAAGTAGTGCCTTGGTCCCCATTTAAAGGACTATGCTAAACTACTGGATTAAATTTATAAAATGGTTAAAATACGAACCTCACAAAACATATATGAGAGGCAACAACAATGGCATTTCTAGTAGCAAATCTACCCCCAACAAAAGTATTAATAAAAAAAGAATACCTGTATGATCATCAGAAGGGGCACGGTGAATTTGTAGAAGGTCTTTGGGCCTCGGTCAAATCAATCCAGGGACGTGCACTTTACTTCGAAACCTATTTACCAGATTACGGCGCATTATATGACAAATTACCTATATCAGCGTTCGTTAGTCACAAGACGGAACTAAATTTAGAACTAGAAGAGCTACAGCTGTGGGATGCATTTAGCTACCACATGACAGTTATTGAAAAAGAATCACTAGCAGGCACACGCTGTAAATACCTTGCCCCAAGTAAGAAATGGTATTATGGTGAATACTTATTTACGATTGACAACTGCCATGCGGACAGTAACACCCTAAATACATCTTATTCAGAGGTCCCAGAGGAGCACAAATCGTTTAATATATTAGAGTTAGATAATGGACACTACGCAGCCCAACCTAACAACAGAGTAATATTCTATGATAAGTCTTTAACGCCTGCCAAGACATTGCAGCCTGACTTTAAAGTATCAACACAATACTACTCAGTAGAAAACAAAAGTAAATGGACCGCAGGAGATGATACAAACTACTTCTACGATCTAAAGGAACAAGAATGAAAATATTTTTTTTATTAATGATTATATCGATGCCAGACTTACCGTCTGTGCGTTACAATGCAATGATTTATGCAAATGAAATACAGTGCTTAGATGCACGTGATGGATACATGAATGCATATGCTGCTAAAGACTTGGAATATAAAAGTAAATTGAAGACAGAAGCTTTCTGTATTCCCTTTGATTCTTTCCCAATTCTTGGTATACACACTACTGACACATAATCCTGGAGGGACATGAAGTACTTTAAATACCTGGCGTCATTGCCAATTCTTATATCTTTGATAGCCGGTGCATACGGATCTCTCAACTATATCAACAAATTAACCGCACAAATTGACGCAAGCACTGACACTATTAACATACTAAAAGTAGAAGTAGAAAACTTAGAACAACGTATCTACGGTGACATAGAAAACATACACACTATTTTTAATGATAAAACAAGTAGAAATTCTAACAACTATGCATCAGCTAGGGAAGAGCTGGTAAAAGAAATGGCAGACATGGCATCATGGGTAGGACGTATCGAGGGTATTGTTGCGGCACTGCGTGATGGTTCGTACAAACTAGCCTCACAAGCAGAGTACCAGGCGTTAGAAGAGATAGTAAGAGGTAACACAGACTCCATAAGACAAATAGGTTACGATATTAAAGACATAGAAAGAGTAGCATCAGGCGGTTATTAATGAATTACGAACGTGGCCTGTTAGCATTCTTAATGGTATTATTAATTATATGTTGTTTAATAAGCACTAAAACACAAGCAAGAAATGATTATTTAGGAACAAGTTATAGTAGCTGTGAACGTGGCAGAATAGAATTGTACACAGAACTTAGAGGAACAGATGGTAAAGATATATATCAAGATGGTGATGGTAATCCTGATAACAACTACACATCCTATGATGATGACGTCAACGGAACCATTGGATTACGTTTTAGTTGGCCTTTACAATCAACGTGTAACAATGAGACAATAGAACTAATGCAAGAAAATGACAAATTACGTCAAGAATTAGAACTATTAGCCAACTGTGCTAAATATAAAGACTTAGAACTAGGTCCTGAATTTGCTACTGTGCGTGAGATGTGCAAAGGTGTTAATAAAAAGGCAGAAAATGCCGAATAAAGAGTGCCCAGCCTGTAACCAAGATCCATGTACATGTGACGATTTTTGTGATAGTTGTGGGGCATGAAAGTAAGCGACAGTACATCAATTGACATGCCTATACGAAACCTGCTCAGCATCGTAGCTGCGGTGGCCGTAGGAGTGTGGGCTTATTTTGGTGTGGTATCAAGAATTACTACAATAGAAACATCATTAGTTTTAGCAGAAAAAGATTTAGAAAAGAACACGGAATTTAGAATTAAATGGCCACGTGGTGAAATGGGTTCACTGCCGGCTGACAATGAACAATACATGTTACTAGAATTCATGGCAGAGCAAGTTGAAAGTATGCAAACTGAAATGGAATCAATGATGAGTAACACGGTCAATATAAACTTTTTAAAAGACCAAGTATTAAAACTTCAACAAGATGTTGAATCATTAAAAGACAAAGTAAGGGAGAACAAAAATGGAACCAGTCATTAGTGTAGTTTTTTCTTTGTGCATGTTTGTCAATGGGTCGTTGGACGGCCACATGATGACAGATGGCTTATCAAAATGCTTAAAAGCAAAACGTGAAGCCGAACGTAATTTATCACAAGGAAGAGCAAATGTTATTCGTTATGAATGTGGACAAGTTAAAGCAGAACTTAGACCAGATGCAGAAGGTAATTTAAAAATCTACAAAATTCTTGAAGATAAATATTAGTGATTAATTTGATTCTTGCGCGTACTCTCGAATCTTCTGCAGCATACCATGCACGCCGTTCCTTCGTCCAGGCGTTAACAAAATATCCAAACGTAAATCTTCTAAATCTCTTCTTTCAAAAGATAAAATTTCTTTTGAAGTTGCACCACTAAAAACATCAGCCAATAAATTTACCATACCACGTGATATCAGTGCATCTGAATCAGCACTAAAAGAATATTTATTATCTGTAAAATGTGGAACTAACCAAGTACGTGTCTGGCAACCAGGTATTTCAAATTTTTCTTGTTTTAATTCTTTTCGCATGTCCATGGACTTTTTTCCAAACAACATTAACCAAGCATATTTTTCTTGATCGTCAGAAATATCATTTAACGTTTTTACGTATCTTTTTAATTTTTCTTTTATCATAAATTTTTTCTTACAGTGTATTTAGAATCAGGAGCTGGTACATAACCATCTTTTAGTTTTTCTTTATACAATAATCCTATGATAGAATTTTTTGTTACACCAAAGTACAATCCTACTTGTGATGCGCTATATTTTTTCTTTAGTTCCTTTGCTAGTTTTATTTCTTCGCTTGCCCACACTTTTCTCATCTTTAATCTCCTTCATCCAATCTAATTTTGGTCCGTAATAAATTGCTTTATACTTGTTACCCAAGTAATCTCTGTCCCAATACCATTGTGCGATATATTTAGCCATTTTGAGTTAAAACCCCGGGATGAATCCTACCACCCATGTCTTTAAAGCCCGATACCGGGCAATTATGAGCTTTTTTATTTGGCTGAAAACCGCCGTTTTTTTATCATCGTCATTTGGGTCCCAAACTGACATTACATGGCCATTTACGTCTCTATAGTGTTTATTTTTTGGCATCCTTACTCCTATCTGTCATTGGAATGACATTATCTTTTGTTTTTGGATTTAATGTCGCGTTAAATGCAATAGAAATTCTTTGTCGCTTTGATCTATTTACATCTACATCATGCAACAAGTAAGATGGAAACATTAACAAGTCACCTTCGCGTGGATCATGTCCAATCATGTTAGAATAAGGTTGTCCAGGTCTAATCATTTTATTCATCTGTTCATTTGTTGCAAATCTAATAACACCTGTGCCTTTACCTTGTACATAATATACACCAGATACATCTGCATCTGCACGGTAATGACTATGAAATAAATTACAACTTCCAGGTTCATTAATGTTTGTCCAATACGTAATGTTTGCATCCATTGGCTGGTCAGCAAAGTAATGATCACACCAGGTGCTTAACATTAAACTAAGAGGTTTATATAATTCTGTCTCACATTTGTATCTCATCATTGTACGATAACAACCAGCGTTACCACCAGGCAACCCTGTTGGATCTTTTTTACGAATCTCATCTATTTCACCCATAATAAGATTATTTAAATTTTCATGGTTAGTGTAGTTCTCGTAGAATAAACGTGTTTCTTGTATAGGTATTTTAGCTACAGTAATTTCAGTATCTTCACTTGTTTTGTCTTTCATATTTCTCCGTTGCACATTTTGGACCACATAAAAACACCATCTGGTATTTTTGATCCGGGTTAAATTTTTTACTCGTCCAGTAGACTAATTTTTTAAACCATGTGTCACATTCTGAACATAAAAATTCAGGTCCTTGGCGCACGGTTTTTTTATCATACTCCACAGATACCCTCGCATTCATCTGCAAACTCTTCATCAAACGTTTCACCAAATAATGACGCTTGTGGGTTAGGTGCTTGAAAGTCTATACTTCTAAGTGGCTTAGCTGATTTATGTAAAAACAATTCTGTCTCTGTGTTCTTTAATCCATGACGTATCTTGTCATCAAGATCACACGCATCTTCCCAATCCTTAGGATAATTTTTTTGCATATTTCTCCATTGATCATTGTGATGATAAGGACAGCCAATGCAAGATGATTTACCAGGCATAGGATGTTTCTTTATGTCGCGATACCACTGTAAACAATCAGCGCGTGACATTCTCATCTCAATTAATGGCCAACGTGATGTCAACCATGGCATTCTAGCTTTCTTCATACGCATAGCTTCATCTGTTGATATACCAATCCATTGTTCTACGATCATATCTTTAGGTACTCTGTATCTAGGTTTAACACCTAATAATTCACGCATTTTCTTTTGAATAGGGATTACCTTATAGTCATGTGTACACTGTCTATAAAGCATCCCCACTCGTCCACCATTAGGACGTGCAGCAAACAAAGGTGGGTTTGGTACACGACCAGCAAACGACTTTTCCTCTTCTTTAGACCCTGGTTCTGGGTTCGCTGCTTTGATAAGGTCTTCTCTGATGTTTCCTCGCTCCACAGTAATTATGGGACAAATCGTTATTGCCTTTTTTAAATATTCTACGTGCTCATAAACAAAAGATGGTTCCCATCCTGTGTCAGCAAATATCATATAATCTGGTTTATGTTTTGTTAATCCTTCTTGCGCCATTAACGCTAGACACGACGATTGAACACCAGCTCCTAGTGATAGTATACGTAAAGTTGGTTCACGTTCTTCACCTTCACCTTCTGTGCTATCGTATTCTGCTGGTTTTCCCGTCTTAGTTAAATTTGTTGTTTTAAAATATTTAGGTTCTTCCGTAGCTGCTACCGCAGCCATCATGTTTAATTGTTTTTTGTCTGGTGACATTTTACCAGATAATTCTTGAAGAAGTTTTCTTCTCTCAAATTCCATTTGTTCATGGTTAATAGCAAAACCTGGCTTAACTCCTTGTACAGCTTTTTGATTTGCTGCACGGCTCTTGCCTTGTTCCTTGTACCCGGGTTTTCTAGTCTCTGTCATAGGCCTCCAACTTCTTTAATGTACGGATGATTTTTTGCGTATAATATACATCTTCAGCATATATTGCAAGAGTCATAGCAAGCTTTTTAGTATCAGTTATGTCATTGATATACTGTAATAATCTTTCTTCTCTAAACTGTGAATAGTTGTGGTTATAGTTAAGCAACCACATATAGTAAGCAATGGATTCGCACTTTGTCTCAAAGATCCTAAGCCCCCAGCTCGCATTAGGAACATTTAGCGGCTTCAGTTGATCATCAGATGGGTCAAATGTGCGGATTCCAAGGAGGTTATTGCCTTCAATTGCAAATCTAGATTTACCCCAATTAGATTCATGAATAGCTTGCGCCACCACTAAACTAACAGGTATTCTTTCATCATCATCTAATAAAGAATTAAGATGCAATGCACATGTTTCAACATCTGAAACAAACTCTTCATTATTTGTATAATCCATTACTGGATTAAACGTAGAACATATTAGCAACACACTACATATCCAACTCATCATCCACCCCAACTTTCTCCAAGATCTATATCTGCCTTAGATGGTACTTCTAATTCTACACATGTCTCCATAACACGTTGTATTTCTTTAGCTTCTTTTTCGTCCTTTACTGAACAATCTAGTTCATCATGTACTTGAATCAAGGGTACAACACCTAATTCTTCATATACATCCACCATAGCCTTTTTAGTTTGATCTGCAGCTGAGCCTTGTATCAACCTGTTTAAAGCTTTGTATGTACCAGCTCTTTTTATTGCTTCGCCATATTCTACCTTTGCCTGGTTATGTGGTAATGCTTTATGTACACCCCATTGTGTAGGCTCCCATAGGTCAAATCTACATTTACGGCCTAGTAATGTACGAATAATGCCCTTAGAATTAGCCCTATTCATTACAGCTTCTAACATTCCTTGCATAAAAGGTACACGCTCACGGAAGTCTTTTAACATTTTCTTAGCATCTTGTGGGTCTATATCTAACTCACGTGCCATCTTGTTGTAACCCATGCCATACATTACACCTAATCCAATAGTCTTGGCTAGTCTTCTTTCAACGCCTGCCATGTCTGCTGTTTGCTGATGAAAATCAAGGTCACTTTTTTTGTATGCTTCTTTTACTTCTTCTGCTCCCAACTGTCCTACAAGGCATGCCCAATGTGTTAATAACCTGGGCTCTTGTTGCGAGTAGTCTGCTTTAAGCCAGTACTCACCAACTTCCGGTATAAATAGCTTTCTAATCTCTTGCGCAAACTGTCCACGACTTGGTATCTGTTGTAAATTTGGATGATTATAACTAAACCTACCAGACACTGTGCCTCCTGTATCAGATCTAATCTGGTTAATGTGTGCATGAATTCTACCGTTTGTATTATGCTTTAATAGACCCTGTAAAAAAGTTCCACGTAATTTATTTAACTCACGTGCTTGTACAATAAGACGTGGTAATTCATGTGGATGGTCTGTTAAAAACATCTTTGTAAATGATGGTGCATTACTTTTAGATGTTCTATCATAAGGTAGGTTCATAGAATCAAATGCTTTAGCTATAGAAGCCGCAGCCCATATCTCTACGTCCTGGCTAGTTAAATCTTTTATTCTTTTTAAAAGTTTCTTTTCTTTTTTCTTAAATTTATCATTTAAAACAACAACTTTGTCAGCATCAAATCTTACACCTTTTCTTGTCATGTTAAATATTACACGGATTAATTTACATTCTATATCGTATATAGTGTCAAGATTATCCTTCTTAATCTCCCATGCTAATTTCTCATACAACTTTAACGTTAGCCTTGCGTCTTCCTCAGCATACTCTCCTACAAATGTAGCAGGTAATTTGTACATTTCAGCTTTAGGATCGACACCAAACGCAGCAGCTGCTTCTTTAAGTTTAGCTTCACTCTTAAACTCGCCAAGATAATCAAACGATATACTATTTAATGTATACGAATATCTATTTTCATCTATAAGTGCCATCGCTACCATTGTGTCATGAATGCGGCCTTTAACTTCTATACCTAACACACTAAGCCAACCTATATCGTATTGTGCATTGTGAAATACTTTTTCTAATTTTTCATCTTCACACAAAGATTTTATATACTTAATTACTTTTTTACTATCCATGTTGCCGCCACCTTCGTGCGCAATAGGGTAGTAAGCTTTAAATCCATTAGCAGCTATCGCTATACCAATAACAGCACCTATCTTTTTAGGCCACCCAGGACCATCTTTAATTAATCCTGGGTCGCATGTTTCTAAATCAATTGCTATTTTCTCCCGGTCACTTAAATCCGGAAACTCCGTGGGTGCTATCCAATCTGAGTTAACTGTCATGTTTTAAATCTCCTGCTATTGCCATGTAAGCGGCGGCATCAATATAATCATCTACATTGAATTTACCTTGTGTTGATCTTGATATTTTTAGTAAAGCCATCATTACAGCTACATCATCACATGTAATTGCAGCCATTGGTTTTAATTTATTATCAAGAAATATATTCCAAAATTCTGCAATCTGTTCATGATTTTGTCTAGCATCACCATGGGTGCTTTCTCTATCATTACTAACTAATTCTTTAGCTTGTTGTAATATATTTTCTTTTACTATTGATTTTGTTTTTAGGGCTAATCCCGTACTAAATGTCATATTATAAATCCTCCATCTCTCTGTGGTTGTACTATGTGTAGCTCATTACGAGCACGTGTAGCTGCTACATAAAATACACGGCATTCATCGTCTGAATCTTTCTCCATTGCTTCCTGTGATTTCCTTGACAAATCTGTCAGCAACATAACTTTATCTGCTTCTCCTCCTTTAGCACCATGTATGGTACTTAAATGAATTTTAGGATCAGTCTTTGTAAAATCCCTGTTCCTCGTTTCAATAGACCTTAAGAATTCTTTATCACGCGTGCCTACCTTATCAAACGCCACGTCCCATGGTCTACCTCCTACAAGAAGTCCGTGGTCCGTGATTAAATCATTAAGTTCATAGTTCTCTCTGTTAGCTGTTCTAAGATTCTTATGACCACGCTCTATTCCTATTTCTGAAGACATATAAGAATATATATCTTTAACTTCTGTTAATTCTACTTGTCCACCTTCATTTAATTTCTTCCAGGCACTTGTAGCATTTAATAACTTTTGCGATATAGGTAAGCGATTATTTCTTTTATAAAGTAATCCTTGTAATCGTATGTCACGTTCAATCTCATCAAGTAAATAATTAGTCCTTGCCATGATAAGCCAGTTTTCATCACCTACATCTACACTGTCTGGATATGAGTGGTATTGTACTAGACCATCATTCTCTGTGCCTTTCCACGATTTAGTAATACGATTTCTTACACGTCCTATAATTCCTTGAGAACAATTTTGTATGAGCCTAGAACATCTATAAGACTGCTGTAATACTTTTCTTTCACCAGCTAATCCTATCAAGTGCTCAACATCTGCGCCGGCCCAACGGTAAATAGCTTGATCATCATCACCACTGACATACACTTGTAATGTTTTATCACAAATTTTATGCACCATACGCCATTGTAGAGCACATAAATCTTGTGCTTCATCTATAAAAACTACATCTAATTTTGGAACTGTTCCAGATTCAACGTACATTTCTATCATGTCAGTAAAATCTAATATTTCTTTTTTCTTTTTAAATTCTTCTATAGAACGCTGTGCTCTTAACAACGCATGCCATGATACATCTAAATTAGAATCATTATAATGTTGTTCTAAATTCATGCATTTCATGCGTGATAAATTAACCTCTGACAGTAGCTGGTTATCAACTGTAAATACTCCACCGGCATCAACACCATCAGATACAGATCCTAAATCCATACCAAATGTGTGTCCAAACTCTTTGTAATTGTCACGCGACATTACTTCTGATTTTGTTAAACCTAATTGATTAAAAGCAAAAGAGTGTAAAGTTCTAAAGTATGGAAGATGTTGTTCTTCTAAATTAAACTTCTTCATTGCCCGGTCCCTTGCTTCACTAGCAGCTTTCTTTGTAAAAGCAACAAATGCAATACGATCCGGCGGTGTACCTTTAGCTAATTCTTGCTCAACTAAATTTAATAAATTGTGTGTCTTCCCTGTACCAGGAGGTCCTAGTATTATCTTAGTTTTATTTTGCATGTGCCATCCTTATCTACGAATATAAATTTCATCTTTAATTTTTTTTGTTCTTGAGTTAACCGTCTACATATACGTGTTCCTGGTTTCCAGGTCTTACGATAACTTTCAGTCTTTACATCAAATATTTCTACTGCTCCTTTTTCATTTATTGCTATAAGGTCAGCAGGTCCAACTCCATATAAATTTTTAAAAACAAAATAACCTTTTTCTATTAAATGTAATACGGCTATTTGTTCACTCTGCATTCCCTTTTTTAATTTAGAAAGGCGCACCATCAACCTCCTTTATGTCAAACGCTGAATCTTGTTGTTGGTATGCCGGCACACCCCACACACGCACAGTTCTACCTTTTAAATTAAACTTATCACTTTTACCGTTAAGCCTGCGTAATGCTTGTACAAGCTGTCCTGTGTTGTAGTGCGTAAATTTATTTCTAGTTAAATAATCTAAAAGATCTTTTAACCTAAACCAAGTAATACCATCTTCCGTCCAGGGTTTACGTAGTAATAATTCATCTCTATTCTGTGCCTGGGCACGGTCGGTACAAAACTCCTGGAGGAAAGCTTCAAATTGACCGGCCACAGACCCATCATCAGAAACAGGTATCTTTATAAGATTAGTAAATAACCTTTCAATTGATTCCTGCCATACTGACTGTTTTACAAGAGGAGGCATTGTGTTCAAAGTATTCATACATTTCTTTTGAAACTTTGTTTGTATCTGCAACTCATCTGTTTGTAATTCCATACGTGCGTCACCTACATTTAAAATCCACACAGGCGGATCTGTTTCTAATTTAGTTAACGCGCTAAACTCTAATGATGTACTACCCCCTATGCCATGCTTACGTGTCCTACATACATTAGCATTACAGTAAGAATTAATGGGTGGCTCTTTACATCTATAATTATAATCTTTTTTCTCTAATTGATTTTGTACAATGACTACTTCTGATGCAGCTAATGGTGGGTTCATGTACTGTTGAT
>Ga0070746_10001444_pt1 | contig 14200 bp, 22 predicted proteins | sample VirMetDEL_Mar_21_FD_77016 | JGI IMG/M metagenome (GOLD analysis project Ga0070746, IMG submission 77016) | Aqueous microbial communities from the Delaware River and Bay under freshwater to marine salinity gradient to study organic matter... | ecosystem: Environmental > Aquatic > Marine >... | reverse complement strand
AACCATATCAAATAATACCGCAATCACAAAACTACCAGAAGAAGATTTTACTGTAAATGGGCATTTTAGGATGATAAACACACCAAATGTAAAAAGATTACCTAAAAATCTAGTAATAAAAGGTAATGCAGAAATAACAAATTGTGAAAGCCTAGAATATGTAGATGGTATTAAAACCAAAAGTTATCTTAGTGTTTTTAGATGTGATAATTTAACAAAGATATTGGGAGAATTATCTATTGGTGGTAAATTTCAGATAGGGTTAAATAATTTAGTTTCACTCCCTGTTGGTATTATTGCTAAGAATTCATTTAATATTAGTTATTGTCATAAATTAAAAAATATACCTAATAACTTTACTTGTGGTAAGCATTTTAATATTCAATTTAGTAATATAGAAACTATAGGAGAAAATCTAATAGTAAAAGGTGAAGTATATCTAACTGGAGCACCAATTAAATCAGTTGGTGAAGGGTTTGAGTGTGAGCATAAGGTTATATTTAAAGGTGGAGATTTAAGTGTATTTGGAAATCTTTTAGAAGGTAAAAATGTATGGAAATAAATTAAAACAAAAGAAAGATGAGTAAAGAATGTTATTCATGTGGAATAGAAAAACCACTAACTAAGTTCAAATACTTCCGAAATAAAAAATATGGTCGTTCTAATGTGTGTCGAAGTTGTGAATATACTAATTATAAAGCTATAATCATAAAAAAATATGGGCAATCATATTGGGACAAGTGTGTGTTTGATAATTTTAAAGATAGGATTAGGAGTAGGACTCGTGCTGCTTTTAGACGTATAAAGGAAAATAAACCTACAAAAACTGAAAACTTATTAGGGTGTGATTGGGTGGTGGCTAAAGAACATATTGAAACTTTTTTTAATGATTCTTTAGATTGGGATAATTTTAACGAATGGCACATTGACCATATTGTTCCATTATGTTCAGCTAAAACGATTGATGAGTTAACACCATTATGTAAATATACTAACTTACAACCTCTATTATCTAGAGATAACCTTATTAAAGGTGGTAGGTATTAACTACTCATGTCCTAATTATATTTTAAAAAAAATAGTTAAATAAACTTGCGGTTCTAATTTATAAAAACTATATTTGCATTAAAATAAATTATGGAAGAAAAAAGAATGATAGAGATATTAAAGTCACAGTTAGGGCTTAATATTACAACAGATATTAATGAATTTGATAAATCAGATTGTGTGGTTTATAGTGAATCTACTGCTGATGGATACGATGTTTATATCGTAACTAACAACCCAAAATCACCACATATATCCGAAGATGTATTTTATTACGACCACGACATATCAGATAGAATAGCTGACCAAATAAAATGGGGTGATAAGTCATTTTACATTGATGATTATATTTATGAGGACTGCTATATAGAGGATAAATTAGTAGAGATATTTACTGAGTCAGTGGAAGAGATAGTTAAAGGTGATAACATAACAGAAGATGAGAAAAAGTTTTTAATTGAAGAATATGCTTTAGAAGATAAAGCAGAATCCAAATAAATATAAAACTTGCTTTATTCTTTTAAAATAAGTATATTTGTTAAAAATTATAGAAATGAGTATTATAAAGTTTGAGCTTAAAGAAGACCACATTAAATTACTTAAGAACCTGGAGTGGGAAGAGCTAACATCTGGTAATCATATCATGACAAAGGGTGAAAATACACCATTTGGTGGTATTGAATATTATGAAGATATGGGTACTATTTTGTATGGACAACCAGAAGAGTTTGACCCATTTGATGGTGACCCCTTCGATTGGTCTGAGGAACAAAAGATTGAAATGGATATTTTAATTAAAGAATTACCTATAGCGTTAGATGTTATTTTGTATACACAAAATTTTGAAACAGGTTTATACAAGACTAAATATCATGATAAAAATTGGAAAAAAATAAAATAATTATGAGTGAGAATAATGTATATTGTATTATTAAAGAATTAATTCTTAGGGATAAGATTAAACAAAGTGTAATTATGGTAAATAGTATTTCTGAAATATTAGAGTACGATAATAAAGAAGAAGCTGAAGAGATGGCTAAAATTTTTACAGCTAATTCAGATAGTGGGTGGAACTACTACGTAAGAGAAATAGGTTTTAAGTAAATGGTTAGTGAAAAAGATATAATTGATGGGTGTAGATTAGGTATTAAAGAACACCAGACTAAAATATATAAAAAGTTTTATCCAGTTGCTTATAATACATGTATGAAATATGCCCCATCTAGGGAAGTTGCGGATGATTATATACAAGATAGTTTTATAAAATTATACACTAACATTAATAAGTTTAATGGTAATACGTTTTCCGAGTTAGGTGCTTGGTTTAAAAAACTGGTAAATAATTATTGTATTGACTTATATAGAAAAACTAAAATAAAATTAGTAGATGAGGAATTTAATCATGATAAGTTTATCTATAACGTTGACCAACAACTTAACGATTATGTTGAATCAGAATATTCTATATTAGAAATTTTAAAGGCTATACAAAAATTAAGTCCAAAATATAAAAATATATTTAATTTACATGTTATGGATGGATATTCACATGAAAAAATTTCAAAAATGTTAGACATAACACCAGACTCATCAAAATCAATATTGTATAAAGCTAAAATTAATTTAAGGAAATACTTGATTGAAGAAAAGTATGGTAAAAGTTGATTTATCAAAATATTATTATTATATTTGCAAATATAAATTTAGTTTATGAAGTTTAAAGAAATGACAGATGAAGATGTTCAGTATTTCGCTGAAGTCTATAAAAATAAAAAACTATCTTGGGATGAACGAATGCAAGTTCTTATGGAATTCACTGGTAAGTCAGAGAGAACCGTTAGAAAATGGGCATCGCAAAAGTTAAAACTATCTGAGAAAGACGATGTGGTTTCTCCAGAATATGAAAAGGCTAAGGCTAGAACTTTTGATAAGAAGAAGAAAAGATTTATAATTACATGGGCTCAGAATAACACTCCAGTTCATCTAAGATTCTTTAATAATTTAGTTGAATATTCAAAACATATCAAAGCCGATGTTCATGTAATAGCTGGTAGGTATAAAAACCCAACATCCATATGGACTATGGGTCAACAACAAGAAGAGAATTGGTCACCAGTAGTTATACCATATTTAGATGCTGGTAGACATGATATACATCAGTACTTATCAATCATGTCTGATGTTAAAATACACCCAACAGCACACAACCCTATGAGTGGAATGGAAGCGATGTCTGGTGTAAACTCATGTATATTTGGTCATCCTAAGCTACAAATGCAAACAATACCTGTTCTTGAGGATTCTAAACCAAAGATGATGTTAACGAGTGGTGCTTGTACTGTTAGAAATTATACAGACTCTAAAGCTGGTAAGAAGGGTGAGTTTCACCATGTACTTGGATTTGCTATAGTTGAGATTGATGATGATAAAACGTTTCATGTTAGGCAAGTTTCAGCTGAAGATAATGGGGATTTCTGTGATTTATATAATGAAGTTAAGTTTGAAGGTAAAGAGGTTGCTATTAAATTTGATAACCCATTAGATAAAGCTGATTATTTAGAAGCTAATTTTATTGACAAACCAATAACTATAGATGGTAAAACTACCATAAGTAATATAGATAAGATTGAAGCGTGTGTGTTAGGTGATTTACATTGGGGGCATCATGACCCAACTGTAATATCGACAACGACTAAAATGCTTGATAGAATAAAACCGAATCATGTTATATTGCATGATGTGTTTGATGGTTATTCAATAAGTCACCATACAATGAAAAATCCTTTCATACAATATGGTAAGGAAGTTAGGGATGAAAATAACCTACAAAAAGAAGTTGATGAAATGCTTGAAGGGTTAGATAATTTTTCTAAACATAAAAATGTGGTAATTGTTAGAAGTAATCACGATGATTTTATAGATAGGTGGTTAATAAGTGGTGACTGGAAAAAACAACCAACACCAAAGAATTCACCATTGTATATGGAATATTCAGCAATACTACTTAGGCAACACGGTGAAGGTGGCGAAAATATTAAGGGTGTTATACCAGAAATCATAAATAGAAGATACCCTAAATTCATAACTTTAGGTAGGGGCGATTCTTATAAAGTTAAGGGTTGGGAATTAGGTCAACATGGTGATATGGGTTCTAATGGTTCTAGAGGTAGTCTTCTACAATTTAGAAAGTTAAACACAAAGATTATAGTTGGTCATTATCATAGTCCAGGTAGAAAAGATGGTGCTTTAGCTGTGGGGACATCAACCAAATTAAGGGTTGGGTATAATATGGGTCCTAGTTCTTGGTTACAATCTCATGTTATCATACATAGTAATGGTAAATCACAACATATTAATTTTATAAATGGTAAATATACAACATTTAAGTAATATGATTGTAATAGATGAAAATAGTGAAGAATTTAAGAAAGCTACTTTTATTAAGTGGAAAGAAACTTTACCTAGTATTAGTGAAGAACAAGCTATATACTGTGAGCTTCAGTTTATTGACTTTGTAAATGGTAAAAAAGAAGAATCGGAAACCTTAAAAGAAGTTAATAGGTATTTAATTGAACATGGATTAATCAAACCAAATAAGTAATAACAACTTAACAATAATTTAATATTAAAAACTGTACTTATAGGTCAATCTTTTATATTTTTAATAAAAGAAATTAATTTAATGAAAGAGATTCTAATTAGTTGTTTATTATCTGGATTGGTAGTAGACTCAGAAACAAAAGAACCAATACCAGCCGCTAGAATAGAGGTTGTTGGAGAAGCATCAAATAATTATATTTACACTGATTTTGACGGTAACTTTGAATTAGATAGTTTAAATGATACAACTAAAATAATGATATCTTTTGTATCGTACCAAGACACAGTTTTAACATATGGAGATATTAAAAAATCTTCAGTAATTAATTTGACTACTTATTAAGTTTTTTATAATTTAAAAGGATTTAACTTGCTTTTTTAATAAATTATTTGTATATTTATAGTATATAATAATATTTATAATTATGAAAGCAGTAATTTTACTTACATTTTTTATTTTACATTCTACATTTATATTATCCCAAACGGATTTAGATAGTATAATGAGTAGTAATAAATTCAACAATATTGAGTATTATGAAGATACTGAAATAGTCCAGTACGTAGGAAATATTAATGTTTTTGGTAAAAAACATGGTAAATCTTACTCATTTAACCGAAATGGTGTGTTAACTGGAGTAGCAGAATTCAAAAGAGGTAAAAAACATGGTGAATGGTCAGTATATAATGTTATCACTGGTTCTATGATTGGTTTATTTTATTATAAGAATGGTCATAGAGCTGGTCATTGGAAAAGTTTTGATTCTTCTGGTAAGGTAATTGCTGAACTAACATATAATTAAAGTCTTATGGTCCAATTTTTTGAGTTTTTAAACACATGTTCAACATTCAGAGCAATAAGTTACATGGTTTTTATTTTATTATCCCTATTATTAAGCTATACTTTCATTATTAATTTAATTGATAAGCTATTTAAAAGATTTTTTGATAGGTCAGATGAATCTTCTATTGAAAATATTGATAATAGACAACAGTTAAATGATTAAAATGAGGTTTAGAACTAGAAGAAGTAGACTAAAACATAGAATCATGGGTGAGTTAAGTAAAACAAACCCAAATATTGATACTGTTATAGATATATTTGAAGAGTTTGAGACTGATAACATTAATAGTATTAACAAACTTAAAAGAAAAAAGAAGGTTACCTTAAGAAAAATAAGTGGTGCATTGAAACAATCAATTAGCGCCCATGGACCAATAACTAAAGAGCTGATTGGCTCTGCATCCAAAAGAATTTACGGTAATATACTAGATAGTGAAAATGATATTGATAAAATCAGTATAAGAGATATTATATTTGGTTTTGTACTTTGTGTTATATTATTTTTAGCAGTTAACTGGTTTATTTAAAATAAAAAATATATATTTGCAATAAGTTAAATATTAATAGATGAGAAGAAGAATTAAAGAAATACTTAGAGAAAACATAAATAAAGGGCCACTTAAACTAAGTGTATTTGATTTTGATGGTACATTAGTTGATACTGGTGAAAAGGATTTATCAGCTGATAGACCTAGTGCGGCACAATATAAAGCTAAAACTGGTGAAGACTGGCCATTTGGTGGTTGGTGGGGTAGAAAAGAATCTTTAGATACTGATGTATTCGATTTTAAATCATTGAGTGCTAAGAGTTCTTATGAAGATGAATTTAATAAATCAGATGTATTAACAATAATTGCAACTGGTAGGAGAGATAAATTAAAAACTGAAGTTTTGAATGTTTTGAATAAACTCGGTTTCATAGTCAACCCAAAACATCTATACTGTAATGACAAATCAGATACGTTTACATTCAAGGCTAATAAATTTTTAGAAATTTTAGATGCTAACCCTAGTATTAGAGAAGTTGAGCTTTGGGATGATAGACACATTACAGAATTCTTTGAATGGGGTAAGGGTATGGTTAAAAAAGGTAATATAGAAAGTTTTAAAATTACTGATGTTACAAATGGTAGTGTAAAAACTTTTACAGAAAATGATAGTACAAAAAATTAATATAAATTAATTCAATATGGATAATATTAACGAAGAAGGTAGAAAAAGAGTTGAAGAACTTAGAGAAAAATATGTAATATCTGATGAAGATTTAAAAAATTATAAAAATGGTGTTAAACTATTGCAATCCTATAAAGATATTAGAAACACTATACATGGTGAAGGTTTGTATTATACTTTTAAAGGTAATATAAATTTTGACGATATTGAGGATGAAGAGTTTCATAAGTTAAGAAAATATTTGATTCAACATATTGATTTAATGGACAACTATCTTAAGAAACGAATTGATGAATTAAGTTAGATTCAGTTATTTAACACAATGAATTTTATTGATAAATTACAAATAATGTCAGAAGATAGTGGTTTGGATTTCATGTCTCTACTAAAACTATCTGATGGTATAAAAATTAACGATGTTGAGTTAGTACAAACAACATTTGGGATGGCAAGCGATGAAGAGATTTTTATTGATTTTGATAAAATTATGTTCGCAATAAGTCAAGGTTATATTGATTATGATAAAGCTTTATTTATAATGTATCATGAAGTCGCTCATCATAAAAGGATACATAAATTAGGTGTTAAAGAGCACATGAATAGAATCACAAACCCAGACATAAAAATTTTTATAGATTATACACTAAACGAAGAAATTTTTGCTGATAGATGGGCTTCTTTTGTTTTTTATCTAAATAATAATAGAGAATATCCTAGAATTAAAACACAATGTTTAGATGATAAAGATAAAAGTGATAAATATAAAAAAAAGTTAATGGGTGTTCATCCGTTATTTATTGGTAAAACAAAAGATGACTATCATAGAGTTATAAAAAATTTTATTAAAAATGTTAGATAGTAAATTAAAAAAAATAATAAGTGATAAGGGGTTTAAAAATTTCTGGGAGATGTACCATACCCTACAGTATAATTGGGGTTATAGTAGTATAGATACGTTTGGTATTTGTTTGCATTATTTTCCAGATGATAGAATATGGGAAGATGTTGCTTTTATTAGAGCAGAAGACCCAGAAACGAAAATACTACATTCATACACATATACTAGTGGTTGGGATGGACCTAAATCCGTTGTTGGTGGTATTGACCCATACACAGGTGAGATAAATTGTTCATCAGAAACTAAAATAACTGTAGGTGTTATAAATGAAAAAACTAAACATTTAAAAAAGTTATTTAGATTCTATATTGAATCTTGTGCTAACAACGAAACAGTTTTTAATATGGTTAAAGATATTGAAGATTTTGAAAATCTTTGTGATGAAAAATACACCTTAGAATTACCTAGAATAATAACTGAATATTTGATTAGGACCTCAAAACTATATTTTGGGTTTAATGTATTTAAAAATATAAACACTAGGTATAAACTATACGGAAATACAGATTTACCATCGGAAAATGGGACATATTCGTATAGACTAGTAAATAATAATGATTATGATGCTTAATATTATTAGTTATGTTAATTAAAGTTGGAGATATATGTGGGGGTGAATTAAGAATAAATTCATCTGGTTCAGCATACTTAGTTAGTGATGAATTAGAGAACGATATATACATAAATAAAAAAAACCTCAATAGAGGATTACATCTAGATACTGTTGAAGTTGAAATAATAGATAGTAAAAAAAGAGATTTTGAGGGAAAAGTTATTGAGATTGTTGATAGGTTTAAAACTAAGTTTGTTGGGACTCTAGAGGTTTCAGATAAATTTGCTTTCTTAATCGCAGATTCAAATAAGATGAAGACTGATATATTCATCCCAATAAAAAAATTGTTAGGCGGTAAGGATGGTCAGAAAGTAGTTGCACAGCTAACTAGCTGGAAAGAGGGTGCTAAGAACCCTAATGGCAAAGTCATAGAAGTATTGGGTGAGTGTGGAGATAATGATGTAGAAATACATTCTATACTACATGAGTATGGTTTACCATATAACTTTGAAGAAGAAGTTGAGGATGAGGCTAATAGAATTAAATTAAGAATACCAAAAAGCGAAATAAAGAAAAGAAAGGATATGAGAGATATCCTAACATTCACAATAGACCCAGATACTGCAAAGGACTTTGACGATGCATTATCTTTTGAAACTATTGGTGATAATATTAGAGTTGGTATTCACATAGCAGATGTGTCGCACTATGTAACTCCAGACACCTCCTTAGATAAGGAAGCCTATAATAGAGGTACGTCTATATATTTAGTTGACAGAGTGGTTCCTATGCTTCCAGAGCGATTATCTAATGGTGTGTGTAGTCTTAGACCATTAGAAGATAAATTGTGTTTCTCAGCAGTCTTTACACTTGATAGTAATGGTAAAATATTAGAAGAATGGTTTGGTAGGACAATAACACACTCCAATCATAGGTTTACATATGAAGAAGCTCAGTTAATTATTGAAGGTGAGGATTATTCAGAAGTTTTTGAATCATTACCAAAAGATTATAACTCACAAATAGTTAACTCTATTAAAGATTTAGATACATTAGCTAAGAAGATGAGAGCTAAAAGATTTAAAAATGGTTCTATATCTTTTGATAGTAGAGAAGTTAAGTTTAAATTAGATGAGGAAAACAAACCAGTAGGTATCAGTTTTAAAACTTCTAAGGACTCCAATAAACTAATAGAAGAATATATGTTATTGGCTAATAGAAGAGTCGCACAATTCTTAAATAAGAAAAAAGTTGCCATACCAAACAGAGTGCATGCTGAACCAGACGAAAATAAATTAAACGAATTAAAAGAATATGTTAAACAATTTGATTATGAATTAAAAATTAATAATTCAGAAGATATAACATATGGGTTAAACCAATTATTACTAGATGTAAAAGGTAGTCCAGAAGAAAATATTGTAAGTAACTTAGTAATTAGGACCATGCAAAAGGCTGAATACTCTCCAGATAATATTGGTCACTATGGTCTAGGGTTTATTGATTATGCACATTTTACTTCACCCATTAGAAGATACCCAGATATCATATTGCATAGAACCTTAGATAGAGTTTTAAATAATAAAGATACGATGAAACAAAATAAATTAGAACCAAAATGTAAACATCTATCTAATAGAGAGATAAAAGCTCAGAAAGCTTCCAGGGACTCGATTAAGTTTAAACAATGTGAATATATGTCAGATAAAGTTGGGAAGATTTATAAGGCTGTTATAAACAGTGTCACTAACTATGGTGTGTTTGTTGAAATGCCAGAAAATAATTGTGAAGGTCTTGTAAGATTATCTGAAATAGGGGAAGACACATTCACTTCAGACCTAAAAAATCACTGTGTTATTGGTTATAATACAGGTATTAAATATAGAGTTGGTGATGAGGTTAGTGTTATAGTTAAAAATGTTAGTATTGATAGTAGGAATATAGATTTATCGATTATTAGGTTGTGAAATCATTTTTTTTAACTATTTATAGATAATAACATACGTTAAAAATAGTTTTATGGTACGAATAAATAACATCAGAATTTTAATAATAACACTTGTTATGTTATTCATAACAAACAATGTTATTTCTCAAACAACGACCTTATATTCTAACGATTTCGAGTCATCAACAACAGGGTATATTACATCAACCACAAAAACCGATGCTGTATGGAAATATGAATGGACTAATCACGCTAGTTGTACCTCGAATGATATTTGGAGAATAGATGGCTCTGGTGGTTATGGTACGTCTGGAGATATTACAGGAAATTATGCGAGTATAGATTATGGTTCATCATCATGTGTTCAAGATATAAGTTTTGCAACAAGAGAATTTACACCAACACAGAACACAATAAATGTTTCGTTTGATTGGGCATTTAAAGATTACACAGGTAGCACATTAATAATAAAATTATATGATTCGGCTGGAAACCCTATACACACATTAGTCAGTGTTTCTTCTGATGATAACGGTAAATATATAGGTTCATTAGCTGTAACAGCTGGAACAACATATTCAATTGATTTTAGATATACTGCTTCATGGGATTATGGTGCCAAAATAGATAATATATCAGTTACTGAAATGGCGAGTGGTTATTCAGAAACAACTGTAGGTACAGGAACTTCGGAATCATCACTAGTACCAGCATACGGATATTACGATTATAGTTGGTCAGAAATGATTTACACACAATCTGAAATTAATACAGCTGGAACAATTAAATCCGTTTCGTTTTATGTTGATGATAGTAGTCCATCATCATATACGATGAATAATCAAAAAATATTTTTAGGTCATACATCAGCAACTCAGTTTGATGGTAGCCCAGCAGAAGATGTTACATCAGATATCACAGTTACAGATTATACGGAATGTTTTAGTGGGTCTATTACATTTGTTCATGGGTGGAACACTATTACATTAGACCAAGACTTTGCGTATAACAATTCAAATAACCTCGTAGTTAAATTAGAGAATAGAGATGGTAGTTATGCTTCACCTTATCCAGCATTTGACTATACTACATCAAGTAATAAAGCAGCTTACGATTATAATGATGGAAGTTATCCTACAGGAAATGGAACAAGAACAAACATAAGACCTAATATGAGGTTTATGTTTTATACAGGAGGAGCATTACCTATTCAACTAGTATCATTCGTTGGGGAAGTAGTTGATGAGTATATTGACCCATCAGTTGAACTGGAATGGGTAGTAGCATCACAAGCTAATAATGATTACTTTACCATTCAACATAGTATGGATGGTTATGCTTGGAATGAATTATATAAAATACCTGGTGCTGGTAATAGTTCATATAGTATAACATATAATTATACACATATAAATCCAGAATCTGGTTATAACTATTATAGATTAAGTCAAACCGATTATAATGGTAAATTCGAAACATTTAACCCAATAAGTGTTAATGTTAGGGCTGAAAAAAAATATATTATTGGGAGGTATAATATATTAGGACAGCCTGTAGATGATACTTATACTGGTATGGTGATAATATATTGGGATAATGGTGAGAAAGAAAAAATTTACATAAATAATAATTAACTCTTGTTTTATTATTAATTTTTTCGTATACTTGTCCTTGTTAAATGATAAAACTATGAATATGAGAATACCAAAAAGTGATGTTATAGATTTAGGCGAATACAAAGTATTGGTAAATTATGACGGTAAAGGTGGGTTAGATATAACAGTATTGGATGAATTGGGTGATGAGATAGAAGGTTTATATATTTCAGATGCTGATGATGAAGATAACTCATCTAGTGGTTTAAATTTAAACTTAAATTAGTATGTTGAAAATTGAAGTTGATTCTTATGATGAGATATCAGATTTTTTGAAATATGAAAAAGATATTTTTTACAAACAAATAGTAAAATCAATAAAAAATAGTTGGAAGAATAATCTAGATAAAGCTAAGGTAGCCGAATTTATTGTTAATAATATTGAGTCGGTTATAAATATAGATATTGATAGGGACGATTGGCAAGAATCACTTCACTATGCTTTATACTATTATGAAGGTGTTGAAGAATATGAACAATGTTCAAACGTTAATAGATTAATTAGTGATATCTATAATTAATAAAAATTTATTGGGGTTAATTATGAGTAAATTAAAATTGGTTTTAGAAAATATAACTGAGAAAGGTTATACAATTGACCTTACTGGTGTTGTTAGAAACCCATCTGGTAAAGTTATTAATGGTAGTGCATATGACGGCTACCAAAAGTTCAGTGTAAGGACAGAAACCACATCATCATTCTCAGTAAGGCACCATAAGTTTCAAGCTTATTTGAAGTATGGTGATAAAATATTTAATAAGGGTATGGTTGTTAGGCATTTGAATGGTGATTCACTTGACAACTCATATGACAATATAGCTATCGGTACTCAGTCAGAAAATATGATGGATAGAGATGAAGAATCCAGAAAGAATCACTCAAGGAAAACTTATATAACAGAAGATTTGGGTAATGAAATTATTAATGATAGATATAATAACACCATGAGCCACAGAGCATTAAGTAATAAATATAATATACCAAAATCAACTATCCAAGATTTTTTAAGTAAAATGTTTGGAAATTAAAAAATTAATTATTACATTTGTTTCATGAATAAATTATCAGTTAATAAAAAAGCGTATTATGATTACAATGTAATTGATAATTACACTGCTGGAATTCAACTTATTGGTTCTGAAATAAAACCTATTAAAAATGGTAATGTCTCTATTAAAGAAGGTTACTGTTACATAAGAAATGGTGAAGTTTTAGTTAAAGGGATGCATGTCTCCCCAAACGATAAGAGTAATAAATATGATGCTCATGACCCATATCGTGAGAGAAAGTTATTACTAAATAAAAAAGAAATAGATAAATTAAATAAGGGTGTTGAGAGTAAGGGTATGACTATAATACCTCTTAATTTGTTTATTACTAGTACTGGTCTTATAAAATTAACTATAGGGTTATGTAGTGGTAAAAAGAATTATGATAAAAGAGAAAGTATTAAAACAAAAGATATCCAGAGGGACTTAGATAGAAGATTTAAATAATAAAAACAAATAAATAAAACGTAGAGTATGAGACCATTAAAGATAACACAAGCATTTACAAATAGAAGTAGCGAATCATTTAACACTTACTTAAAAGAAGTGTCTAAAATAGAAGCATTTAAATCACCAAGTGATGAAGCTGAAGTGGCTATGAAAGCTTTTAAATATAGAAATATATATGAAAAATGTGAAGATAAGGAAGAAGGTCAAGTATATATGGACCAAGCTGAAGTAGCTATAGAAGAGTTGGTTAAGAGAAACCTTAGATTTGTAATTAGTGTTGCTAAGCAATATACTAAAAATGGTGCATCTTTAGAAGATTTAGTTAATGAAGGTAATTCTGGTTTATTAGAAGCCGCTAGGAGATTCGACCCAACTACAGGTAACAAATTTATATCCTATGCTGTATGGTATGTTAGGAAAGATATCCTAGCTTTTTTATCTAAAAATACTAGGACTATTAAATTACCAACAAACAAAATTAACTTAATGACTGACTTTAAAAATAAAGTGGACCAATGCAAACAAAAATTACAAAGGGAAGTTGAATTGGAAGATTTGTTAGGTAATATTGAAGGTTATAGTGATAAACAAATTAAAGACATGGTTGCTATAATGGAATCAAAAGTAGTTTCAGCTGATGCGCCTACTATGTTTGAATCAGACTCAAGTGAAACCTTATACAACACTATTGAATCAAAGGAATTCGCAGACACAGACCATTTAGTTGTAGGTGATTCATCAAGACGAGTTTTGGAGAACCTATTAGAAACTTTGAGTCCAAGAGATAAACATATTATGAAATTATACTATGGTTTAGATGGTAGAATACCTATGAATTTACACGAGGTAGGTACTGAGTTGGGACTAACCAGGGAAGCAATAAGACAAATAAAAGAGAAATCATTGAAAAAATTAAGAGTGGCATCTAAAAGATTTGGTTTGGAGACTGATATGTTTTAATGTACACTATAGTGTACATTTT
>Ga0070746_10001443_pt1 | contig 14206 bp, 6 predicted proteins | sample VirMetDEL_Mar_21_FD_77016 | JGI IMG/M metagenome (GOLD analysis project Ga0070746, IMG submission 77016) | Aqueous microbial communities from the Delaware River and Bay under freshwater to marine salinity gradient to study organic matter... | ecosystem: Environmental > Aquatic > Marine > Coastal... | reverse complement strand
TTTTCAGCTTCAGCTTGTCTTTTCTTTTGAGTAACTTCGCCTAATTTTTCTAATTCTAATATTGTTTTTTGTAAACCAATTTCTACATCGTTAGTTAAATCTCCGAGTTCTTTACCTAAACCTAATTTTTGATGTAAAAACTCAGGACCTAAATCTATTTTATCAACATCGATTCCTTCTGAGTATTGAGACAACGCTTCTTTGCTGTCCAAACCTTTATCAATATCTTGTTTAGCGAGCCCTTTTACAAGTCTATTCGCTCTTACTCGTAATCCTGATTTTTTATTGGCTAGATATGCCGCAAGCGGTACACCTGTTGACGGATCGTATGTTCTAACTAAATCTCTTAAGCCACCTTTACCCGTTGTTAAAGCAGCCACAAAATCGTCATAAGTACCAATTCTTTTATCTGGTGCTATTTTAGACCAGAATGACGTTGCTATTGACCTAATTAGTCCCTGTTGTAATTCAGAAACCTCGCCCCAAGAATTTTTACCTTTTTTCTCGTATGCTTCTTGTGTTTTTTTAGAAAGATCAATATTTTTCTTTTTTTGAGGCCCCTCAGGGTTAGCCATATCAGCAGAATCTGTATTAGCTACTGTTAAAAGCTGTGCTGATTTAAGACCTTCGAGCTGTTGTTTAGCGGCTTCTTTAGCTGTTTCAGAAGAACTAGGATCATTTAATATAGATTGATATAATGAAATATCATCATCCATATTCATAAGATCTAGCATTTCATCTTCATTAAGCTCATCAAGTTGAAAATCTATATAGTCATCAACTTGTTTAAGTTGTTTTTCTAATTTATCAATTTTAATTTCAAATGCTTCCGCCGCAAGGTCGCCGTCGGTTTCTCGCACTTCTTTTAATTGAGCTTTTGATTTTTTAAGCTTTAATTCAAGTTTAGCTTTTAAATCAGAATCAACTTCAGGCTGAATTTTTTTCTTTACAGCTTCTTTATTTTCTGTTATTATTTTTCTACGACGAGTTTGAACTTCTTCTGCTAGCTTGTCATCGTTTTTAACTTTAACGCGCATACCAGCAAATTCTTCATCTGTAGAATTAGCAACCATATCTTTTATAATTGCTTTGCCCTCGTTTTGCTTAGTTTTTTTACCGTTTACTACATATTGTGGATTACCAGTAAATGTTTGAGCTGCAATAGATACAGGGGCCATTGCTGTACCAGCTATACCTTCTAAAAATATTTCTTCACCAGCTAATTCTTGCCCTGCCGCTAACATACCCGCGGTTTCACCTAAAGATCCACCTGCGGCTTCAACGCCTACCGCGCCGGCTAGTCTACCGGCCTTTTTAAGCTTGCTTAATCCTTTCCCGGCTACTGCACCTACTTTACCTGCAATACCTCCAGAAAGAGCTTCTATTGCGCCAATAGCAACACCTCTTCCTATAGCTTTACGGTATAAATCACTCATTTGATCTTCATCGTTTAAAACTTTACGAAGATCTTCATTATTATCAAAATTACCGTTATTTTCTTTTACTTTTTCCTGTAGAAGTTCACTAAAGGTATTTAGTGATTCCATAGCCATCATAGCGGAGCCTTGAGCACCAGCTACAGCACCAGCTACAGCACCTATGCCTGTAGGAGCGCCAATAGCAGCCCCGGTAGCAGCACCTCCGGCTACCAATCCCGAAACGGCGCCACCTTCTGCGGCGGTACCTACCATTTGAGATAGCGAAGATAACATAACTTCAGGCCCTATGGAAGGGTTGTTTACAAAAGCTTTTAAGCCTGCTAAAAACCCGCCATCACCTTCATCTTTATATTTTTCAACATTACGCTGATAATTCTGCATTTCTTCAGACTGGGCTGTATCTTGTATATATTTTATACTATCCCTATATACATTTAATTTTTCATCTGAAACATCCCCCGCAAAAACATCCGCTATTTCACCAGCGGCACTCGATTGTCTCCAGCCTGATTTTACAGCACGATACATATCGCTAGCAAAATCTACACCAAAAGTATCTTGACCAAAAGTTTCTTCAAGCCACGTTGGAACTTCAGGCTCTACTTGTTGCTCCGATGAACCATTTTCCGACTGCAAATCCAATCCGCTTGGTTGATCTGCCACTACAGTCGCAGTCTCCTCCGCAGCGGCATCCGTCTTTCCCTCTTTTTTATCTTTATACTGCTGAATCACGGAGTTTATAACATCTTCTGATTCGCCTTGTCTTATAAGATCTTGTACGAGTTTTTCTAATTCGTTCATATTATTTATTTATAATCCTGCGTTAGATAAGAATTGAGAAGCCCTAGCTTTAATTTGCTCTTCTGTTAATTTGTTTTGTACTTGGCCATTTTGATAGCCCGCTACACCGGCCAAGCTTGCCAGATCAGTTTTTGCTTGTTCTGGATTTGAAAAATCTATAGTCACAAGCAGATTGCCTTTTAAATCGCCAACTTGTAACACACCGTCTTTTGGCCCAATTGTTCTATATTTATTTCTAAAATCAGGAACTGCTGTAAGAAATTTTTGATAATTGCCTTGGGTAATAGCACCTAATTTATCAAAATTTGCTTTTGTTTGAGCTATTTCTCTTTCCCCAGCTGTTGTACCACCTGTTTTTTCTGTTCTAAACTTAGTAGTTTTAGTCATAGGGAAATACTTTTCAGCTACCTGCGTATCATATAAATATTCAGCAGCATCATCTAGCATTGCACTTTTATTAGCAGTAGGATCACTACCTAAAAAGTTTTGATAAGCTGTATGGTTAACACCGTATATTTGAGACATTATAGATCTTAAATCAGCTTCGTTTGAACCTAAATTGGTTCTTATGCTCGCAATACCAATATCTCTTGCTTTTTCAGCATTAGGTGTTGAAATTCCAAAACCTAAATCTGTTTTTACAGTGCTAGTGTAAGCATTAATATTTTTCAATGCTCCCGATATTACAGGTGCTAAGCTAGCTTTTTTAACAACCCTAAAACCAGCAGTCCCATTTGCTATTTTTGATGTAGGTATTTGAAAATCTCTACCGCCTCTTGTAGTTCCTGTAATGTAGTCAACACCATCTATACTCTTTATAGATATTCTTTCAGGGCTTTTTTCGCCAGTCATAAGAAAATCCAACATTTCAGGGTCAGATGCTTCTGTGTCAATAGTACCTTTGTTTTCAATAAAATCTTTTATTGAATTAGTTATGTTGGTGCGTGTAGCTGCGGCAGATTGTAATTCTGAAACTAAACTAGCTTTTACATTTTCGTAATCTAATTTACTTATATCACCATTAGCATAAGAATTAAAAGCTTCATTTAACCTTTTCTTTTTGCCCATTGAAAGCTCTAAATAGTCTTGTCTAGCTTGATCAGTCAAAAAGTCAGCTTCAACATTTAAAGAACCCATTTGGTCTTCTATTTCCTCTTCATAATCTGCTTTAACAGCCTGGTCATAGTTATATTTATCAATAACTAAATTATAACCTTCAATAGCAGCTTTGCCTATTTCACCTGTATAACCAGGTGCAGTAGCTTGGCGCATTTGCCTGTAGTCAACATTGTCTGTTCTAAGGTATGGTGAGTTAGTAACATGAGCAACCCTATGCAAAGGCGTATCATCTTTGCCCTTATTTTTATACCTTGCACCATCTAGTATTTGCAATACTTCTGGTTTTAGCCTATTGTTGGGAGACAATAAAGAATTTGGATCAGTGGTTATTTGATTAACAGAAGTAGTTGCCGGCGTACCACCAAAACCACCCCCGCTTATCCCTTTTCTTTTAAGATAGGCTATATATGCCTCTCTTTCGCTCATTTTAAATTTGCCTCTAGCAAATCTTTTTTCTTGTTCAGCATTAGGAATATAAATTTCCCCTGACTCTACATCCGCTATTCTTTCTTCAAGATTAATTCCACCTAAACCTTTAGATAAAAAGTCTTCTAAAGTAGCATTACCATCTTTTATATTATTATTTGCTAAAAATCCATATTTATAATCAGCAAAAATACTTCCATCCCATGGCTTATTTACATTTATTATAGGTTTTTCAGTAACTTTATCTAATTTTTGGGTAACTTTACTTTTTTGCTTTGTTTTAAATTCAGATAAATCTACTTCTGGAACACCTGTGTCTAAAGCCGCTAAATCAGCTTCCATTTCCTCAAGATCCATTTGTTCAGCGTCTTTGAGCGCTTGATCTGTAATGGCGTCTAAATCTACTTCATCTTTGCTAAAATCAAAATCCATTTGAGAAAGCAAAGCACCTAATCCGATTAAAGCTTCACCTGTTAAACTTCTGGGTTGTCCCGCTGATGCTATTAGTCCGTATTTTAATAAGTCTCTCATCCTTCTGTTCTAATATTTTGCCCGGTATTTATTATTATTTGGCCTCCTGTTTCAGGCACTCCCCCATAGTTTGTAGTTAAATTGTCTGTAAAGCTACCTGGAGCAAAAGCAGCAGTTCCAATACCACCAGCTACACTACCGATACCGCCAACTAACCCGGCTGTAGCTTTCGCTCTTGCTTGATCGGCAGCGACTTTTCTAGCTGATGCTAAATTTAATAATTGTTGCTGTTGGCCATATTGTTGCTGCTGTAATACCATGCCTCCTTGTGCCTCCATTTGCTGTAGCCTTGATTCTTGTTGCATTCTTCTAGCTTGATTAGCTTGTTCTTGCCTTGCAATGTCAGCAGATATACCAGCCTTAGACTGTAAAGCGGCTTGAGCAATAGCTTGCGCACCTCCCGGCGCTCCTCCAGAAACTGTAGCAGCCTGCAAAGCTTGAGCTAACGCTGCGTCTGTTTGTTGACCCTGGAATTGTGCAGCTTGTTGGTTAACAGTTGCATCTTCAAAAACGTTTTCTAAACCAGCATATTCATTAGTAAATTGAAAGTCTTGTAATGCTTGTTTTTGAGCTTCAAATTCAGCCGCCGCACGGCGAGCTTCTCTTCGCCTCGCACCTCCGCCAATTAAAGACCCTGCAATTTGTGTTGCGCCACCGATTATGCCCATTATTGGTAATGCCATATTTTTATTTATTTATTTTAAGTTTGACTGATATAATATTCTGAACTTACGGCAAACAATTCTTTTGTTGTAGTACCCGAGTTTCTAAATCTAGTTTTTTGAAAAAATCCTTTTGTGCCAGATATATCTTGTGTATTTGAACCATCTTGTATAAGTGGCCAAAGCCCATCTGCTCCAACTGATCCTCCAGGATTAATTATATATACCGGCTGTGTGCCCACAATAGCTCCTCTATATTTGCCTTCTTTTAAGAACCAACCTAAAAAGCCTGCATCTTCAGAATCTAATATTCGTACATTGGTAATTCCAAATTGTGAATCTTGATCGCCGATTATTTCTATTGCTTCCCAGCCTTCACTACCTTCATAATTAACAGATAGCCAGTCTGAAATAAAAGTTGGATTATCATTAAATATTACTTGCACCTCAGAAGCTGTAAACCCGGTAGCCGCATTAAATCCAGATGCTGTTGGAAGTAATGGATTATAAAAAGTATTTCTATTTTGTAAGTTAGAATTATGTAAATATACTTGACCGTTTTTAAACGTATAAAATTTACTATTTAATGTTACACCAGATTCTGGTATAAAACTAAATCTTGATGTCCAGCCTTTAGCTCTTGGGCTATATGCTAATGTTATTTCCGATGTTTCATTAGGAATTGTTTCAGAGCCAATAGAAGCATCATTTTGATTATACCCTTGTATTGATATTAGGTATTGCTTTTTATATCCATTATAGGCCCCTATGAGCTTTGCGTTTGTATTTAAAGCACCCAATCTGTCTCTAAAAAAGTTTGACATTCCTATTGAACTAATTGGAAATATTTGGCCATTGGCAGGTGATAATTGCAATACTACACCTCTTTTAGCATCTGTAAAATAAGCATTATTATTAAAAAACGCAAATGACTCAGGGTGAGTACTTATGCCAAAGTCTCCTTGATAAGACATTGCTTGCCCTAGTACTAAATTAGTTGCTGTAACGTTTACGCCTTCATCAGCATTAAATAATGCGTCTTTATCTGCTAGTATTTTGAATACTTTATCTTCAGCTAGTGCAATTAAGTTTGTATCTAAAGCAAATAGCTTTTGAATACCACCATAATTTGGCTCTAAGTTTTTTGTTATACCATCAGCTAAACTAAATTGATTTAATTCATTTATACCTGTTCTTGAATTATACAATCCTGAAAATATTAAGCCTGTGCTTAATTTTTCTTCAGCATAATTTATATCAGGCGTATTTACTCTAATGCTTTTTACTAATTGAGTTGAATTAAATTTATCTAATATTCTAGTAGACTCTAAATAAATTTCGCTTGAATCTCCCTCTGTACTTGCAATACAATTTGACCAAGGCATTATATTATCATTTCCGTGGTCTTCGCTAATTGTAAAGGTTTTTGATGTTTCCCAATAAAGATCTAAATTAGAATCATCACCTGGTTCAGTTTCAAAATCTATATATCTTAAACTTTCAACATTTCCGTCTTCATCAAACTCGCTTTGCCCAACAGGTAATGCTCTAGTATTAATTCTATTATTAGCAGTTAAGGTAATAGGCGCTCTAGGTACTTTTACAAAAAACGAACCTTTAATTTTATCTAAAGCGTCGTTACTTAAGCTTCTTCTAAAAAACACAGCAGATTCCGCATCAACTAAAATTTGACTAGGACCTTCGGGAGTTTCAGTAGGGTTCAAATCAATTCCGGCTAGATCAACACCTGTTCCTGCGGTTATTTCATTATTATCATCTATTCTATTTGATACAGTTATTTTTAATACATTATTTACTCCAGATGATGTTAATAATTGTATACTGTCAATTAAAAGTTTTTTGGTAGATAGAATATTACTATAACCGCCGCCTATAGAAGTTCCTGCAGTTCCAACTCTTCTAAATTGTATTGCCATTCTTTCAGGAAATGCTGTGCAATCTACAGTGGCTGGAGGAGTACCTATTTCGTTAAATTTAGTTGTATTGTTATTTGCCGCGAAATATTCTTCTATTTTTGAAAATGTTTTTGTATACTCATTAGTAGCAAATTTCATATAAATAACAGTTTGGCCAACACTAAGGGCGCTAACCGTGTTATTTGTTTCGCTTACAACTAAATTAGCACTTGAGTAATCAATTTTATGAAAATTACTAGTAATTCTTCCTGTTAGCTGTGCTTTAACAACATCAGGTGCTTCATTTTCAATAGCCAATATAGGTATTTTAGAAGACTCATTAAAAATTACGTTGCCTCCGGTTAAATGATTATGTCTTTTTGGTATTAAAAAAGTTTCTTCGGTTAATTTATTTCTATCTGTAGACTTAAACTGTAAATAAACATTAGGAGTTTCTCCTCCAGACGAAACATCATTATATGTATTATAAGCGGTAAGATTATGAAAGTCAGCAGAAGTATCTTTAACAAAATACCTGTAATACTTAGCCCAAGACGGGGGTTTGGATTTTATACATGCACCTAATGAAATAAGGTTATTATATGTAAAATTTGTTTTTATTGATGAACCGCCCGAAGTATCACCCGGTTTAGCTTTATCAACGAGTAATCCCCCCTGCCTTCCAAATTTGTCTATGTAAACTACGCCTATTCCGTAATCTCTATTTGTTTTTACGGATTTACCCGATGTTTTACCTGGTATAACTTCTACAAAAGGTTGAATTTGTATAGGGCCTTGCATTCCATTTATATCCAGCTCTTCCTGATTATATTTTGACACATAATTACCGTACATTATTCTATTAGCTGTACTTTCTTGTGCTTTAGCGAATCTAGGTACACTATCAAAATGCCTATTTAATTGAGAGTTAGGTAAAGCAGTACCAATTGATCTTTCGGATATTGTTATATCATTAAGATAGTTTTTCCCTCTTTGATCTAAAGGGATATTCAATGTTTTTAAAATATAAATTGTAGAAGAAATAGATTCTGTATATAAAATATCTACAGAAACTACATCAGGACCACCTATTGGTAATTGACTAATTGTAATTTTTTCAGTATCATTAGTCATAAATACATTAAAACCATTTTCGTATTTTTCTTGATCGCTACTTTCATTTTCTGGTATAAACAAAACTTCGGTAAAAGGAGCGTAAGGAGAATACTCGCCATCGTCATATCTCCATCTATAACTTAAATACGGAAAAATTTTTTCAAATGGTAATTTTTTTTCTGCCATTATTTATATTTTAAACAATTAGTAATAAAACCCTATTGGTTGATAATCGCTATAATCATTTGGATCTTCCGTATGATGAAAATTATCATTGTATTTACCGTCTTGTTTTATTATAATTTCTGTTTTTATTGAAGCATCCTCTTTATGAGTTATAGTTAATTTAGCTTCTGTATTATTTGTTGAGTTTAATGGAAAACCTTTTATTAACAGTTTATCGACTCCCCCTGATGTTTCTCTAACCACATTAGGTGCTTCATATGTTCCTTTGAAGCTTGTAACTTTCCAACTCCAAGCATTAGCAACCGGTGTAGTTTGCACGGATATAGTTTGCATTGTACCACTAGCGCCTCTAGTTCCCTTGCTATCAAATGATACGAACGTAGGCGTAACCTTTAACGTTTTTGGTTTGTTAGCCTGTATTATCGGGATAGCTCTTGGTGGTGTTATTGTTTCTCCTTTGCTATTTATTGCAAAAGCTGAAAAGTAATAGGTGTAATCTGATTTAAAATTGCTAAAAGCTTCATAAAAATGTTGATTTGTACTACTACTAGAAATAGTTTCGCCGACTTGCCCAGAAGGAACTGACGTTGCAGCAGCTTTCAGAGCTGTGCCTGTGCTGGGTTTTGCTAAACTATTAGTTCCCTGCTTGCCAATCAAATAAAATCCTCTGCTAGAAATTGTTGATTCTCCAGCTGTAATTTTAGCCCCTAGCGTAGGGGGGTTGCCCTGTAGGATATTTAAAGTTCTTATTGATACAGATGGCTCGTCAGTAACAACGGAATTAGAATTTGGTATTTTTACGCCCCTAGAAGCAAAAACTTCTGAACTTTCAGTACCATTTAATTCTGTTGTAACCGCAGCTACAAAATAGTAGTCTACATTTGAAAGATTAACACTAGCAGAAAAAGAATCATCTCCTGTTGCGGTAACTGAGTTTCTTCCTGTAGGGTCTTGAAGCTCGGTTATTATTTGCGCCGCTGTTGGGTTTGATGGAAAATGACTAGAATCTTTATAATAAAACTTTTTAGTTTTTATAGTATAAGTATTTTCTGTTGGTTTAGCTGTGCCTCTTAAACTAAAACTGAATCCGTCCAAAGCTTCGTAACTATCTGTTGTTACTACTGGATTAGTATTTTGCGATTGACTTCCAGGTATAGTAGTAACTTCAAATTGTCCTCCAAATTTTGTTTTATTAAGGCTTGTATCAGTTTGCGCTGATGGTATACAGAACGCTCTATAATAATATGTTGTTGGGGCAGTATCTGTATTAAGACGCGAAAAGTTTGTAGCATTTACTACTAATTCAAAATCTTGAAAGGTAAGCGCACCCCCGGTGGTTGAATGCGTTCTTGCGGCCGTTAACGCAGAACCTGTTAACTGCAGCTTTACAGTATTTGAATCTGCAATCCAAGTAGACATAGCTTCTTCAAACGGCACAAAGCCTCCATATCCAGTACTAAAATTTGGCTGTACTGTACTTATATAAAATCCGACTTCATTAGCGGCATTGGGCGTAGTTACTTTCCCATCACTACCAATTGCACCTAAAAGCTTAAATGTGTTATTTCTTATTGAAGCTTTATCTATAGCTCGCAAATCATTATTATATGTATTTATAGTAGGAGCCCCCTCATTTCCAGAGATTTTAGAACTATCAAAAACAAATTTATGTGCATTAGGACCAGAAACAATATTACTAAAATATTCTTCTCCATTATCTAAATACATGTAAGCAAATAAAGAATAGCCATATAAATAATTTCCCCCCGCCTGCTTGTATGCCTCTATATCTAGCGTGCTATGAGATGGAGGTATTACTGTAGCATTGTAGTCACCAACATTTTCGTGGTCTACACTGCTTGAAGTTGCTGTAAAAGTAAAATTCTTAGCCTGTGTGTGCATGGATGAATTTTCTTTTATCACTTTACGTGATTTAAAGCCTTCTTTAGCCGTAACGGCATTTATACCTGCCCCTAAAGGTAGTGCTAAGTAAACGCCTGAACTTTCCACTGATCTACCCGGTGGGGCATAGTCTATTCTATATGTTATATTAAAAGCTACTGGCCCTCGTATATCTGAACTAGTTATACTATAATCAGACTTTAATATACTTATAGAGGGCTCTAGTCCGTCTTCTCCTGCTCCCGCTGCTACCCTAGCAACCTCTGGATAAATTGTTATGCCTTTTTCTGTTGCTACCCCTTCTGCTCCTAAGCTAGAAACTGCATATGCCATAAAATATACAATTTCTCCATCTTCTAAAGTTAGTTTATTACCTACATCGTATGAGAACAAAGAGTCATTAATATCAACATTGGAGACACCATTAGCATTTGATTCTACCGCTACTTTATAAGTATCAGGAAACCCAGAATCTACAGGCGATCCATTCGCTTGAACACCACCAGAAAAAGCAGTTATAAATTGTTGGTAATTTGATAACTTTTTAGAAAAATAAAAACCATACTCAGTTATAAAACCAGTTCTTGCATTTGTTATAGAAGGAAATAATATTTCACCTTTTATTTCTGCAGAAGGCGGGGAGGCGTTAATACTTACGCCTGTTATATTTTTTACTTGAGGTTTTACCCCTTCCCCGCTTTGACTTGGAGTAATTTCGATTTTTGTTATTACATTTTCGGTTAAACTAGGAGAAGTTGAGCCGCTTGAAAATGAGTTTGATGAATAATAAGTTATGCCATTACTTGCTTTTATGTAAGCAACATAAAAATAATTTAAACCTTGTTCAAAAGAATAAGCGCCATTTCCTGTAAAATATTTAGAACTGAGTGCTAATTTACCTCTAAGTTCTGCTGGCAATTCTAAATTAATATTTTCAATGGATATTTTAGAATCATAATTAGCACCATCTATTAGTTCTTCTAATGTTACAGTATCAGTGCTTAATGCATACCCTTTACTTATATAGAAACCAACATCTTCAGCCCAAACTCCATCATCATTATAACTCGCATTAAAGTCAACAGCTAATCTGTCTAAACCTATAGATTCACCTGACCCTGCCCGTTGATTTGCGTTTACTATTAGAGACGTTATTGATTTAGACGTATTTATAGCATTAGCACCTGTTAAAATTTTAAACTCTTGAACTTCTATTTTATTAGATTGCCCTACGTAAGTATATACTTTGCCATCAAGATTTCTTTGTTGGCCATATGGTAAAAAGTAAATAATTTCTTTAGCTGCATTTAGCTCTGTTGCTAAAATCTTTGAATTAAAAGAAGTTCCATAGTCGGTAAGAGTACTTTCTTGTTTATTAGCTCCCAAAGAAATTATTGTTCCATTTGCAATTAAATCTCCAGCAGTTGAATAATCTTGTGACCAAATAAATCCGTGGTCCACTAAATCATTTGTTCCGGAATACATAGCGCGAAGAAAAACATTGTCAATTGAAGAAGAGGCTGGATCTGTTTTATTTGTTATTTTTAGTCCGCCACTTAATACAGAATTTACAATTTCGCTTGAAGCGCCGCCTTCTGTTGAGCCTGGCAATGGATCTGGATTATAAGTGGTATAACTAGGCACCTCGTTAGGTTCCAAATCAGCACTTTCTGTTAGTAAAGGGCTTAATGTTTCTACCGGATGTTCTTTTAACACAGTAATATCTCTTTCTTTAAAATTTCTGCCATATATTTTGGTAGTTTTATTATGAGATACCTCTATGATTTCGCCAGACTGGGGATCTACTAAATTGCCTTTAAACTTTTCAATGTTTATTTTTTTAGGCTCGTTTTTGTTATCTGTAAAAAATAACATACCATCGATTATGTTTATCCCAGTAATGAGCCTATCTGGACTAAAATTTAATATATTACTTGCCATATTATATTTCTGTATATTCTACGGTAACATAACCGTCATTTTGTCTAACACCATCAATTATTTCTAAATTTTTTGTTGGAAATTCTGTTTGCACAACAAGAGTTTCTCCTGATGGTATAACTTGATTTTTTTCAAAGTTAACATCCATACTATATTTATTATCTATAGAATCTACTCTTATGCTAGTAGTTGCGGTAAATGATACTGCTGCAGATGTTTCTGTTGCTGGTGATATTTGAAATTGTGCCATTATGGTGTATATGTTATATTAACAGTTGGGGTTGTTCCTAGTAAAGAAGGTGTTCCCTCAAATATTATGCCTGGCACATTGCCAAATATAGCCATTGATGTATTTTCAATGTAGTAGCTATAATCCACACCCTCAGTTTTTCCAGAAACTGTTACAGCCAATTTTGTAGGGTCAAAAGCGCTAACAAATGCCTGTGCTGCGTCTACTGTAAAAGTAGTGTTTACGTTATTTAAAGGTATTATGCATTGAGCTTTTTCACCTGAAGAAACTGGCCCTAGCACATAAGAAGCTAAGGGAACGGGTGAAACATTATATCTATACGCTCCACCTAAACTGGCTTTTGCGACAAACACGCCGCTTAAGTTTAAACTTAATGTTGAAGTATGATATGTGCCCGACGGATTTCCATTATTTACACGCACCACTTTAGAAGCTATGCTACCAATATTTGGAATAGTAATTTCATATGTTGTATTAGCTGCCATATTGTCTAAACGTACTGTAGCTCTGCCAAGAATGCCGGGCCCAGTGCCTGCCCTGAACTGTATACCCGAAGGGTTAGATGCAAAAGAAGCGCTAACTATTCCTCCCGCGGCGCCTGAGCTAAACTGCAAAGCGTCAACATCAGTTTTATTTGCTTCAAGACCATCTGATGAAGGCGCTGATATATTTAAAAACGCATAGCCTGAATCTTTAAAATAAGACCCGTACCCTACATTTCTATCATTAATTTCGTCAATAGTTGCATTTGCATTATCATCATCAATAACAGGCACAACAACATACTCTGAGCCGCTTATTCTATTTACAGGCGGGGTTACTTTTGTTGTAAAAGTTTTTATCGTACTAGTAGCCGTTCCTACTGCATTTGTAGCAAAAGCAACAAAGCTAATTAGTTTGTTATTAACTAAAGAGGTAGCCGTAGTATTAAAATCACTTTTTACTGGCGACACTGTAGAAGTAAATCTTGTAACGCCTGTTCCGCCACTTTGTAATTCTGATAAAGTTAAAGCAGTGCCTCCTGTATTGTAGCCATAGTAAAAACCTATTGCAGTAACATTTACGCTATTATTTGTTAGCCCCCCATTTAATTGAGCAGTAGTCTCGGATATTTTAGTTGCGTCATTAGCAAAAACTTCAGGCGCTGTAATACTTGGTTGAGATGCGTTAATTACACCTGAAACATATCTGCCTGCATTTTCATAATTATTAGGAACTCTAACTCTAATAGAAATTTTTCTAGATATTGCGGAGCCTGTTGTATTTGGTGTAAAATTAGCTGTATCAACAGCTAATTCACCAATTAAAGCTGTAGGAATAATTGTTCCATTTTGTTTCACAATAGCCGAAACATTAGCTTTTTGAAAAGTTAAAGAAGAAAGGTCTTCTTTAATATTTTGTCTAGAGTCTATTAGTACTGTGCTTACTGAGTTATTTTGAACATCATATTCAAAAATTCCATCAGCTTTATCTCCTGTAACAAAATAATATATTTTTTTTTCTTCAGGGTGAGCATAAGAGCCGACTACCTTAGCATTTGGATTAGTTGTAGAAGATAATCCATATATATTTTGATTAGCTATAAGCTCATTACCCTTTAAATTTTCAATGGCCCCAACATTACCGTCTTCTGAAAAATCTACACTAACATTTAAAGCATCTCTATATTCGCCAGGTCTTAGTATTCTTTCATCTGCGTCTCTGTCCATTTTAGCGGACTGAAACGTTCTTTTGCTTTCTGCCATTTAATTTTATTTAATGTTTAATCCATTTAGCTTTGCCTCGTAGTACTTGGGCCATTTCTTCTAGCTTATAATTTGAAAGTCTTATTTTTGCATTTCTCATTTTAGAGCTAGCTTCTTTTTTATATAAAGGTGCTAACTGCACCGTTGATGGCCTTAGTTTAGAAAGATTATA
>Ga0070746_10001442_pt1 | contig 14206 bp, 30 predicted proteins | sample VirMetDEL_Mar_21_FD_77016 | JGI IMG/M metagenome (GOLD analysis project Ga0070746, IMG submission 77016) | Aqueous microbial communities from the Delaware River and Bay under freshwater to marine salinity gradient to study organic matter... | ecosystem: Environmental > Aquatic > Marine >... | reverse complement strand
TTTTTGACCCTGTGATAACTTGCCCACATCTGTTTTAACTTCAACGAGCAGGCTTGTGTTGTAGTCTCCGGACTTTTTGAAGCAAAGTAGATCAGGTACGCCCTTAAAAGCACTACTCATCTCCTGTTTTACCCATACTGGTATAGAAGTATAGGTGAAAAGTCTGTAGACGCAATCTGGAATCCTTATATATCGCACTTCAGTCATATCTAAATATTTCTCAAGTCTCATTTGGATAATAGCCTCTGGAGTATCCGCTTTCCTTTGTTTGGGAACCTTTTTCTTTTTAGGAAAAGCCAAATGTTCTTGACCTGGTATAGCTTTCATCCTTACCATTATTTCATTGATCCCAGCTCTTCTGATAATTTTATATACTCAAATTGTAAATCAATATGCTCCATTTTTAAATCATAATGTTCGTGCATCAATTCGATATGTTTATTATTTAATTTTGCATACGCTACAATAGTATCATTACGCTCTTCAATTAGATCTCTATGCTTCTGTAGCAATTTTATACGCTCATCTTGCGGTGATGACGTATATGGAAATAACCAATCCGTTAATTTCTTAAACATTTTCAATTCCCATTCTCTTTTAACAATTCAATCAGATCCATATTATCATATAGGCACTGCTTTTCTAATTGCAACCTATCAGATTTAGTTTTATAGAAATCACGTTCCTTCTGGAGCCTCCGCACCTCATTCTCAAGGAGCTCCATATGGCCAGCCGATTGCGCATAACTCATTGGCCTAAGCTTTGCCATTTTTCCCTTTCAACCTGTTATGTTGTTCGTTCCATTTTTGCCTTTCGATCTTGGCTATCAGCTCTTCGTATTCGTCTTGCGTGTTAGCTTTGCCAATCGTTTTGCGATAGAGACCATTATAATAAGACACTTTTTTTGTGCCATTTCCGTCCCAGGAATATCCGCTACCTTCATTTGAGCTGGTTATCAAACCATAAGTAAATTCGCCTGATACTGTCATTAAAGCCATATTACACCCCACTTTCGTATTTTTTAATCAACCTACACATATCAGAAAAAGTACGCGCAATGCCTAAAAAAGTCTTATATCCTCTATGCTCTTGATAGACGATCCGTGTTGATTCTTCCCAACCAAAATAGTTGTAAGCTGTGTTGAATTCTATGCCCGTGTCTGTTTTTCTCATATCAAGCTCCTTTATTTGCTGATTTCAGTTTAGATCTGTAGTCATTCATCGCGTTATCATTTACCTCTTTTTCCACCTTTACTTCATCGCACCAAGTACATATGGTACGCCCAGCGAAATACTCTACAGGTGCCCCCGTCATTGGCACCCAATCGTGTTTCCCTCCGTTTTTACAAGGGGCGTCGTGGGTAATAAAAGTAGGATTCATTTCGTAGCTAACCATCATGATTTTGTAACAGTGGGGGCACTCTTTTTCGTATATTTCCTGAGGTTCGTTTTCCCAATAATCATTATCATTTAAAAATTTATTACAATATGGACACTTTATATCACAACTCATATCACTCTCCTTTCACGTTTGGATTTCAGGTAAGTATTCTTCTTCTGTTTTTCTAAAACTCCATGCTACAGCTTGCTTTGCCCTTTCGGTTTCTTGAGGTACACGAATAAAATAATCTTTGAATGTACCATCAGGTTCGGGCGTTGTATTGACAACTTTAACCATAACTATAGGCTCATCATCTGGAACATCTTTTCTGTACAAGACGCCCCAATCATCTCTATGAATCTCTTTTGCTCCAGAGTCAATTAAATATCTGCTTTGACCGTATTTGTCAATTTTAACCCTCCGTACTTCGGCGTTTCCTTCTGCTTCAATATCTTTTGCGGTTATTTTATTTGGCTCTAGTACTACATAATCAGGCACTTTTACACCGTGAACCATAGCCATACCATACCCATCCGAATATTTTACTGCAAGATCACTATCATTATGGAGCATATTGTTATTATCCCAATTTATCTGAATCGGCTTTTCTGATATAAAGGCAATGTTCTTATAAGGTATGATGAAATTAACTTCTGAAGTAAAATTCATAAAATCATTATATTTTTCTTCATCAAATTTAATACCAATATATTTCCCATAATCATACCAGCCACACCACAACAACCAATATATACACATATACCAACGTGTATTTAAATTTTTAAATTGTGAGTCGAGCTGTGAGTGGAGCTGTGACCAGATCTGTGAGTCGAGCTGTGAGCGGAGCTGTGACCAGAGCTGTGACCAGATCTGTGAGTGGATCTGTGAGTGGAGCTGTGAGCGGAGCTGTGACCAGAGCTGTGACCAGAGCTGTGAGTCGATCTGTGAGCGGAGCTGTGAGCGGAGCTGTGACCAGAGCTGTGACCAGATCTGTGAGTGGATCTGTGAGCGGATCTGTGATTTAGTTGATTTAGAGTCATTTTTAATGATGATATTAAACAGAGCATTCAGCATTGCTGTATTTAAAGGCGAAAACCCAAAGATGACTAATTCTAAATCTTCACCCATGTTTTTATATAGTTTTTTGCAAGCTTTTATGGCATTGTCATGGTTCATTGGCTTTGATGCTTGTGCAATCCACTTATCTACATAATAAGGTATTTTACTTTCCTGTTTTTTTGTGAGGGATTTAATCATTAATCCACCACCTTTTTTATTGCCTTCGGCGAATACTCTTGTTGAATGTATGATCGATAGGTTCCACGTGGGATTTCAATTGTTCCATGTTCTTGATGTGTCAAAGGGGTTTTTTCAGTTAACTCAAAAAACATCTCATCTTTATCACCATCAAAAACAGCAACATTTCCCTCGATTTTGTGATGGTGTCCCGTTGCTTCTCCATAGGCTAATATGGAGTTGTTTCTTTTTTTTAACTTTTTAGGTATGGAAGTGATCTTTTCAATCCACACGTCCCCTTGTCTAATTTGATTCATATCAGTCTCCTTTTACTTTGTAAATGTTTCCATCATTAGCCTGCCCCCCCGTACCTTTGATTTTGTTTGCTCATATCACCCTCCTTTTACTTTGTAAATGTTTCTTGGGTGGAGGAGGCAAAGGCATCCAGTGGGTGATTGTTTCTGATAAACAAAAATTAACATCTGGCTCATATTGATTTTCGTACCACCCTTCTGGGGTCCAAAAACAATCATTTTCTTCGTCATACTCCGCAAAACCGTCTGAATATTCTGGGTCAAGATAGTCTTCCTCAACAACGTACATCGAGGGTATATATTCGGCTAATGTTCTCCATTTCTTTCCATATCTATTTTCAAAGAACACTATTACTTTTTCCTGTGGCTCCGGCAATCTATCCTTAACGTTTATCCAATCCTCTTGAGACAGTTTCCACCTCAAAAATCTCTTGCTGTTTTTCATAGTTCATAAACCTCTCCTCCACATTCTGGACATTCCATATCTTCTGTCGTTTCGTAACCAGCTAGCCTTGGGTCCCATTCAGCCTCGTCTCTCCATCCTTCCCACGGACAGATTTCACAGTGGTAAAAAGGTTCGCTCATATTAAAACGCCAGTTCAGGTTCTTTTTTGTTTTTTCTTTTAAAAATACAGCACTTACCGTTGATTGGTGATGCCGCTAAATCCAGGGAGATTCTACCATCTTCCTGGATAAAAGCTGTGCCAATTTTATACCAAGACGTCTTTTCTTCTTTGTTTTTGTCTACCCATTTCTTCGGTGTGCAGACATCTCTAATTTCCATTATTAACTCCTTTCATGAAATCGTTATCTAGATTTTCTGATTCTCTAATAGCCTGTTTCCATAAAGCAAACTCTTTAGCGTATCGGTTGATTAGTTTTGGTTCGGCTTTATGTTTTTTTAACCATTCCCCAATCTGTTCCCACTTCACTTCTGAATCGGCCCTTGATGTCATTTCCTTGTAACCGTCTATCATGGGTTTGGGTGGAGGGATCTCCTGTGAGGGGGCTTGGCTAATCCTGGGAGGTTCCGGAATGGTAATTTTATCAGTTGAGCGTACTGGAACATCCTCTATATCTTGGGTGAAAATATCACTTGCTGCTGTGGCCGTTAAAACAGCGTCAACATGTGCACGCTTTTTGCCAATCTTTAAGACTGTGTTGAAGATATCCGCTATGTCCTCATTCTCTATTTTGCCCTGCTCCTGGCCTTCTATTTTCATGTCACCATCCAAAAATTTGACACCACACCCGTCTTTTTTCGCCCAACACAACCAGCCGCCGCCAAACTCTTTTTTGCCTTTTATAATGGCATTCTTTTTGCATTGGGGGCAAATTAATTCGGCTTTTCTCCACCGGTATTTGGATTCCATGGATGAGCAAAGCCCCACCCCCTGGGCAATGATTTGGCTACTAGGTATATGTGTAAGTGTGCAGACAATTTCGTACTCCCTATGGCCGTTATCGAGGTCATTCCGATGGATCTCATAAGTTGGGCACAAGCGGAAAGTTGTACATATTTTTTCGGCTCCAGGCTTTAGGAGTGTGGGTTTGTCTCCGCAACCGGGTATCGTTCCATAATGTTCACCGGTTTTCATGACTTGCTTCATAGTTTCTTGTATAATGTTGACTTGCTTTTGGATTATAGCTGGAGACATGGCATAATCTTCAACGTTAATTATCTGTAATTCCCTATTTTCTTCCATTATATTCTCCCTTTAATTATATATCCATCTTCTATTAGTTTTGTCCTGCATGGAGCACACCTTACGAGCACTCTTTCGTCACCCGTCCACGGTTCCAAAACTGTAACTTCTTTGGGATCGTTAGCAGACCGGAAAATGCCACAAGCCTGGTTTGTGCACGGGGGCTTATTTTTTCGCATCTTTGATCTTTTCTTTTTCGGTGGGGATATTATAAACCTCATTGTAATCATCAGTCAAATTACCAGGCTGGCCCAAAATCTGATGTAAACTAATCCTAGATCCCAGTGCCATGATTTTGCTGTGTTGGATGGCATAAGCCTCATCTATATTAGATATGTTTTTAGTCATGATTTACTTCCTTTCTTAAAATCAAGTCTTTTATATCGACACCATTTTTTCTGTCATCGTCTGTGAGTTCACAATCGTCAATATTTCCATTCACGCTAGTCAGGTTTCCATTCACGCCAGTCAGATCTCCACTCACGCCAGTCAGGTTTCCCCACACGCCAGTCAGGTTTCCCCACACGCCAGTCAGATCTCCACTCACGTAAGCTAGGTATCCAATCACGCCTTTGCCCTTATTCCAATAAGCAATATCCGCCTTCTTAAGTGCTCGTTTCATAATTTATTTCCTCCCTTTAAAATATTGTTCGACAATCCATCTCATCATCGAATTGAAAGACCAGCGCCTTTTCTTCGCTTCCGACTCGATGCGCTTGATCATGCTTGACCGTGTGTACATGCTCCTGGTTACCATTGTATCTTCTTTTTTCATATTCACCTCATTAACAAGTATAAACAAAAATAAACAAAATGTCAAGCTCGATCTTCATTATTTTAAAAAAAGATCTGTTTGTGCAGTTTCTTCCTTAGTTCGTTAAAACTTCCCATGCTGCTCGTACCACTGCTGGTATTTGTCCATTGCCAATGGCTTCAATTCGGCCCACATTATAGGCCAATCCATTATCCACTCCAAAAGGCCCATTGACGGAAGCATCCCAGTTTTTTTGCAAATCCGATATTCTATTGAATTTATTTGAGAGCCGAAATTTGATTTCAGTAGAGATTCTTTTGAAATTTTCTTTTTTATTATATACATAAGAGAGGACCTGACTGTCCCAACAAACAATCCAAACCCGATCTCTCTTGGTGTAGAAACCCAAGTCTCCACCTCCGATAACTCCCCATCGACAATCATACCCCATCTGGGCCAAGTCTCCGAATATTCGCTTAATGTATTTGTGAGTAAGGATACCTGGGACGTTTTCCAAGAAGCAGTATTTAGGTCGTATAATGCCAATACAGTCCTTTGTTTGTGGCCACATATTTCGCTTGTCTGCTTCTCCTTTTCGATTTCCTGCGTATGAGAACGGTTGACACGGGAATCCTGCGGTAATGACGTCAACCATTCCTTTATAGCTTCCGGCGTACCCCTCACTAATGAATGAATCGACATCGCCGAAAATCGGTGCTTTGTTGAAGATCCCATCTAATATCCTTTGATTTAAGATTCTTTGACAATAATCATTTATTTCAACATAACCTATAGTTTCCCATCCTAGTAGTTTCGTTCCAAGTAAACCTCCACCAGCCCCAGAAAATAAGGACAATTCCCTCAAAACATGCTCACTTGTGCAATTTCTTGAAAGTTTCACGCAGGTGTTTTACTTTGAAAGGCATCAAACAGGCATCATGTAGCTCATAGGCAAAGTTATAGAGTACCGTGTCAAAACTTGGTGTCCCGGCATCAGTGAATTGCACCCGACAATCAAAGGCGTAAATCAGCGAAACGTTGGGAAGTATTAGGTCATGAAATAGCTCGGTAGACGTATCACACTTTAGTAGCAAGTAAATATCCCTACCCTTAAACTGCTGCTCAATACACTTTTTCACCCAGATTTTTTGCAGCCCCCTGGAAAAAGGCGGGTTAACGTATGTCTTTGGTGCCCAGTCCCTTTTTAAGCCATCCTCTGTGGGGCTTAGTGGACAAGGATCGTACATAGGTTGGCCGCCGTTAAACCTATCCCAGATAGCCTGTTTGAGCCATTCAGGAGTGGCCCGGTGGTCGGTGTCTTTACAATCCGGTATAAATATCATCTCACATCTCCTTTATGTTTATTACAGTATTCCCCTTTGTCAATTATCGCATCATCCTGGCACTCACCCACAGCGCACTTGTAGATAGTACCCCATACACGGACCTGCCGGTAGTTCTCACAGGTACAATACGGACGGGTATTCTGACAGAATAAACAGTGTGTGGGCTTACGCTTTTGGTCATCGTCATTACAGTCAGCACAGGCTACCCACACGATATCTTTAAATTTGGTAGGCAGTCTTCTAGTGTACCAAGTATTCCAGCCAGATCCATCTCCGCAATTATCACAGGTCACTTTTCTCCTTTTGAATTAAATCATTTATATGAACACCTTTTTCCCTATCTTCTGGCGTGATGTCGCAGTCAGTCAGGTCGCCACTCACGCCAGACAGGTTGCCACTCACGCCAGTCAGATCACCACTCACGCCGGTCAGGTCTCCCCTCACGCCTGTCAGAACACCACTCACGCCTGTCAGAACACCACTCACGCCAGTCAGATTACCACTCACGCCAGACAGGTCACCCCGCACGTAAGACAGGTCGCCCCACACGCCAGTCAGATCACCACTCACGCCGGTCAGGTCGCCCCGCACGCCAGTCAGATCACCACTCACGCCGGTCAGGTCACCACTCACGTAAGACAGGTCGCCCCACACGCCAGTCAGATTACCACTCACGCATTTGCCCTTATTCCAGTAAGTTTTTTTATTTCTCTTTAACTTTCTCTTCATTCTCTTTCTCCTTTGTGTTGGTTGTTTAAAAATCAACTGTTGTTAAGAAATTCCGCAACATCGGTTAAATCGTTAAAGACATTAGCCCCATTATTACAAACCAAATCATTTACTGCTGTCAGTGATTTGATTTGCCCTTCGTCAAAGACTTTATCTTCGTCCTGTTCCAAAAAACAAAATACTGTCTGTTGTGGTCGTTTGTTGCTGTCGTCCACAGCTTCGGCTATTGCATACAATCCAGTCATTTTTGGCGTTATGACAAAGAGACTAAAATCACATTCCTTTCTCTGCTTCAATTCTTCTGCCTGACATTCGGGAGTCCAATCATCGACAACTGGGTTATAATAATCAATTTTCAACATTTTTATGAGTTCATCCCGCCATGTAGATTCATTACATGTACCCCCAAGAAACACTTTACTCATTCTCTTTCTCCTTTTGGTTGGTTGTTTAAAATAATTTTTGACAAACTTTTGTTTTTATCATAAATTAAAATTATAATTAAAATTAAAACTTGTAAAGGAGAAATATGGAAATCGTAGAATTAATCAATACAAGCGGAGTCGACCGGAGAGATATAGCAGAACACTTGGGTATATCTTATCAGAGCTTGGGGAACCGAATAGGGCGTTTTGTACAATGGAAAAAGGGAGAGATCGAAAAGATTGAAAAGTTTATTACTAAAAAAACTAAAGACAATTAATGGAGAGGGGCTACATAAGATTGTGGCGAAAGTCACTAGACTCAAGAGCGTTCCTGAATGCAGAACTCTGGCAGCTGTGGACGTATTGCCTCATGAAAGCAACTCATAAGGACAGATGGGTGGTTATGTCTACCGGCAAAGGAGAGACCGAAGTACTTATCAAAAAGGGTCAATTTGTGTTTGGTCGCAAAAAAGCTGCGTTTGAATTAAGATCGAAACCATTTTCGACGTACAAGAGGCTCCTAAAATTAAAAAAGCTCGGAAATATTACCATCCAGAGTAACACCCATTACAGCGTTGTAAGTATATGTAATTGGGAGACTTACCAAAACCCGGCAGAATCAACAGAACACCCAAAGGAACAGGCAGGGAACAGGCAAGGAACAACCAAGGAACAGGCAAGGAACACAGACAAGAACAATAAGAACAATAAGAACAATAAGAACAATAATAATAAACACATTTTTTCTAACTCTCCTTATTTTTCTTTTGAGCTTTTTGAGAAGAATCTTTTAAAGGAAGGATGGGCTGAAGAGAAGATCAGGCACTACTTTGACGCTGCGAGAGACTATTCTGAGGCCGATCCTGGTAAGAAGTACGGCAATTGGATCTCTGCGGTTAAAAACTGGGATAGACGCAACCCATTTAAGGAGGATTATTTTGCAACGTGAGCGGCGGGTATCATCACAGCGTGAGCAGATCGAAAAAGAACTAAAGGAGTATTACATCGTTTCAGGCGAAAAACCTCATGGCACTTTTAAAGAAGTCTGCGATATCTGGCAAAGGCACCTGGGTTTGATTCCAGGAGATAGAATCTCAGATTGCTTTGCGAGAGCCATGAGGCTGGCGGGACGCTTTAAGCTAAAACCAGCTATAGTCCTTGAAGCCTGGGAAGAAATCAAAAAGGAAACCCCTTTTGACCATGGCGTAAATAAAGATATTTTGGAGGGCTCTTATTTCACAGAAGGGTCAATGCCCACCTTTTACAAAAAGTACGTAATACCCGGTGACCCTACACGAAGGTATTATCTCAGTGACTTGATGGCAATGGCAAAGAGAGATGAATTGGAACAACCAGGAGTATAAGACTATGGACCAACTAAGGGAGATACCATGGAAATAAAAAAATTATGCAAAGACGTTCATGATTGGGCGAAGTTAAAAGGCTGGCGCACTGACGATGTTAATCCGAAAAACATTCCAACGGAACTTTGTTTGATGCACAGCGAATTATCAGAAGCGTTGGAGGAATATCGCAAAAATGAAAAACCTCATGTAGTCTATTATAAAAACCAAAAACCGGAAGGCATTCCAATCGAGTTGGCTGATGTTGTGATAAGGATCGCTGATACTTGCCAGCATTACGGAATTAATCTTGAGGATGCCATTGCCCAAAAGATGATTTTTAATAAAACGAGATCCTACCGACATGGGAACAAAATATGTTGAGAACCTCACAACCAACCAGGAGTATAAGACTATGGACTATACACCATACGGACCTGAATGGGTCAAAGAAGTCAAAAAGATGAACAAAGACTCGCTTGTGGAAATGTTGAAAGGAGCATTGATCACAAACGAAAACCTCAAAGCAGAGGTGCGCGATATCCAGGAGGCTGCTGATACTGTTGATACAGATGCGGACTCACAAAAAAAAGGATACTATTGGGAACAGCACTTTAGTGGGTGGCATAAACTAAAAAAATGGGCAATTCCAGTAGGCCATAAAGCTAGTCCAAATATCCCAAATGGTAAGCAATCATGAAAAAACCAATTAAGAAAACATCAGCATTCTACCTCCTCAAAACATTCATGATGAAAAAAACTCTTTCTGACTGTTTAAAGAGAAAAGAATGCCCATACTACGCTAAAATCAAGAAGTTTATTAAAATAAGCTGTGAGATTATATCATATTGCTGCATAGGGTGGATGAAAAGACATGATAGACAGATTGTAATTGTAATCAATTGGATGGCTGGTATAGGTTGGATAGTGGTTCTGTTTTATGTTTTAATTAATGAGGGGTGTGTATGAGTTATGTAATGGCAGCTGATGCTCTTTTGATGGCAATCGAAGAACTGGAAATTTTGAAAGAAGAAAATAATAAAATTGAAGACGGTTTAGATTATATCATCCATGATATCCGAAAATCATTGAAATTAGTGGCTTTAATTCATCAAATAACTGAGGGAAAATTATGAAAATGATTGTGGTAGGGAATGGAATGGTATCAAAGCCTCAAGGCTATCTAATTGATAAATTCGATACCGTAATACGCCTAAGTCGTTATAAAATAAAGGGATATGAATGTTTAATAGGAACAAAAACAGATATACACGTAGTAGCCAGAGTGGAAAATTCAGATCCATCAAACAAGATATGGATAGGAAACCCTTTAGGATTATCCTCTACCCCACAAAAGACGATATCGGAGGCTTACCCAAATGGATATGTGATAAACAATCGAATGCAGCAAATATATCAAGAAACGGGTATGAGTGATGGTGAACATCCAACACTTGGGCTGCTGGCTATTTTCATGGCGTTGGAGCATGGAAAGTATTTTTATGATCTACCTATAACCATAACCGCTTTAGATTTTATGCAGCTAGATTGGCCCAGTTACTACTACGACCTAACCCCAAGAAAAAGGATATGCCCCCATCACAACATGAGTAAGGAAAGAATGGTAGTGAAAGAGTTGATGCAAAAGGGGCTTGTGAAGTTACTGCTAAAAGAAGATATCATTAATCTCGACGATAATGCTCCACCAGTAATTTGCCCTTGCATAAAGAATTCAAATGAAAAAGTTTTATGAAAAAACGCATCCTAAAGCTCCTACGAAAAGAAGCAATTCGTCATGCAGAGGAAATTGACCGACTGGACGAAATAAAACACATCTTTGATGTCCTAGTTGCCAACTATTACAAAATACCCCGCCGGGAAAGGGGAAAATACAGATTAGCATTGGAGGAATTGAATGAAGATTGTAAATAGAAATGAATTTCTTAAATTGCCTCCCGGTACAATAGCTATGAAATACCAACCCTGTGTATTTGGTGAAATCTTTATAAAAGAAGAAACTATAGGAGAAAGTGGGGATTTTTTTCTTCAATATCCACTTACTTGTACACAAAGTGAGACTACTGTGGAGGAGGTTGGTTTGCTTTTTGATGCACAAGAAAACAAAACTTCGCTTAAAATGGATTTTGATTGTTCGCAAAGGGATGGGTGTTTTGACGAAAAGCAGCTATTTGCCGTTTATGAAAAGACTGATTTAGAAGGGTTGATCAAAAGATTAAATGATTGTCTGGTTTGTTAAAAATTTTAGAGAAATGCAAAATAAGAAGATTGAGAATATCCCAATCTTAATTCCAGGCTGCCCATATATTTGGTTAATTAAACAGGAGAAATGATGATTCATGTTGCGAAGGTGAAGTGTTTTATTGATGAGGATGTTCTTGTGCAGTTTTTTGAGGATGGGGGCACTAGGGTATTGTGTCATGACGTTCAAACGTGTAAAATTTGTCCTTATAAAGTTGATTATAAGGTTGAATTTAGATTTGGGAGGAAGGTAGCACTTGACAATGCCTCCTGAATAATTGTACCTTCAAAAAAAGACATTATAGTACTCTTTCGAGGAAGCTCGGTCCCCCAAGTACCGGGCTTTTTTATCGGTAACACCCAATCTATTAATATTTTATTAACAATTTGTTAACATTGTTGTTGACTATGTTGATAGAATACTGTATTATATGGGTATGGTAACTGGTCGCCCAACTAAATACGGTCCACACATAATCCAAAAAGCGCAAGAATATTTCCAAAAATGGGAACCGTATTACGAATGTCCTGTTGAAAAACAAGATAAAAACGGCAATGTCACCACAGAAATGAAAAGAGTACCAAACGGTGCTCCAACAGCTTTACGACTTGCCGACCATCTTGGCATAAACCGTTGTACCGTCTTCGATTGGGAGAATAAATATAAGCAGTTTTCCGACTGTATAAAAGAAGGAACTAAAAAATGCTTCAGAACTGGCATGTATGAAAATGGCCTAACTGGCGAATGGAGTGCTGCAATGGCCATATTTTTAGGGAAAAACCTGCTTGGCATGTCAGACAAGAAAGAGGTCATGGGAGCAGGCGGAGGACCGTTAGTCGTAACTCTAAGTAAAGAAGATGAGGATATTTAGACTTAATGGCCGCTTTTAAACTAACTGAGAAACAGCAGGAAGCCAACAAAACGGTGTTTTCGAGTGGCGCAGAGCATGTACTCCTCGAGGGTGGTTCAAGGTCGGCTAAAACTTTCTTAATTCTGCGAAATATTGTACTTAGATCGCAAAAAGCCCCTAAATCACGTCATGCAGTATTAAGATTCAGATTTACTGATGTGAAATCCTCCGTGGTTTTCGATACGTTCCCCAAAGTAATGGATTTGGCTTATCCGGGCTTAAAATACACCATTAACAAAACAGATTGGTTCTGCCGATTTGAGAATATGTCAGAGATTTGGTTCGGTGGTTTGGATGATAAAGAGCGCACAGAGAAGATTTTGGGCAAAGAGTATGCTACTACATTTTTGAATGAATGCAGTCAGATATCCAATGAAGCCAGACAAATGGTAGATACGCGCCGCGCCCAAAAGGTTTCGCAAGTAGTGAAGGGTTTACCCGACAAGGAATTACCGCTCAGGGCATATTACGATTGTAACCCTCCTTCTAAAGCTCACTGGTGTTATAAGTTGTTTCACGGGAAGCAGGATCCAGACAGCAAGACACCGCTTAAAAGCCCCGATAATTACGTGTTTATGAAGATTAATCCAGCTGACAATCAGGATAACTTACCACAAACTTATCTTAAATCTCTAGAAAATATGTCATCCAGGTACAAAAAAAGATTTTGGTACGGAGAGTATGCAGATGAAAATCCTAATCAGTTGTTTTCCGACGTGTCCATCGACCAGTACCGTGTCACTGATGGCGCAGTACCCGAATTTGTCCGGGTGGTTGTTTCTGTTGACCCTTCCGGGTCTGGGGACGTTGATAATATTCATAACGATGCTATAGGGATAACAGGGGTCGGGTTGGGGATAGATGGTAATGCGTATTTGCTTGAAGATAACACCGTAAAGGTCGGCCCTGCCACATGGGGCAAAATAGCCACTGATACATATGATAGGCTTGGTGCTGATGTCATTGTCGGTGAGAAAAATTATGGTGGAGAGATGGTGAATTTTACTATCCAAACAGCCCGCCCCAATACCCCTTTTAAGTTTGTAACGGCCACTAGGGGTAAGGCAGTGAGAGCGGAGCCTATCGCCGCCCTTTATGAACAGGGAAGAGTCCGTCATGTGGGCTATTTCCCTGATTTAGAGGATGAATTGCAAGGTTTTAGTACTATCGGGTATCTGGGCGAAAGTAGTCCAAACCGAGCTGATGCTTTAATATGGGCTATAGCAGAGTTGTTCCCCAATATTGTAGCTAAACCCGAAGAGCCTGAAGAATACTACGAGGAAACTGTAACTAGTTGGGAGGCTGTATAATGCCGTGTAAAAGTGGAAAAAAGGGCCGTAAAGGCGGAAAAAAGAAATAATGGAAGAGATAGAAACCAAAAAGGGTAAAGACAAGATAATAGCCAAGTTCGAGAAGGACTTTAAGTCCATGCAGAACAAGTGGTCTAAGCTTCATAGAAAACACGAAAGTGATATAAAGTTCATATGGTTTGGTGATCAATGGGACTCAACGGCTTTAGAAGAACGAACAAAAGGTAAGGCTTCAAACGGTTCTCCATTACCGCCAAGGCCGACGAATGTCTTTAATATCGTCAAACCTTTCATCATTAAGGTGGTTAATGGCGTAAAAAAGATGAAACCCACACTAAGGGTAATGCCTTGTGATGGAGCATCAGATAAAGTATTAGCTGATGTTCGGCGTGGTGTCATAAGAAGTATAGAGCGCAATACTGGTGCTGTACCATCTAGGTTAAATGCACTAAATGATGCTGTTTCAGCTGGATACGGCTTTTATCGTTTTGT
>Ga0070746_10001438_pt1 | contig 14220 bp, 14 predicted proteins | sample VirMetDEL_Mar_21_FD_77016 | JGI IMG/M metagenome (GOLD analysis project Ga0070746, IMG submission 77016) | Aqueous microbial communities from the Delaware River and Bay under freshwater to marine salinity gradient to study organic matter... | ecosystem: Environmental > Aquatic > Marine >... | reverse complement strand
AGCATCCGAACGGGATGATGACGTCGTTGGTGTTCCGTGAAACGTTGATGGAGCATTTGTGTTTGCATGGCAACGCATTCGCCGCGATTGAACGCGACGCATCCGCACGCCCCACCAAATTGGTCCCGGTTCATCCGGACCGCGTACAAATCAAGGTCGTCGAGGGGGAAAAATTCTACCATGTCGACAAAAAGGTTGTGTACACGGATTTCGAAATGATTCACGTTTGTGGATTGTCATTTGACGGCATCCGTGGAAAATCACCATTGGCCGCGGCAAAAGAAACATTCGGCATTGGTTTGGCCGCAAATCAGTTCGGCGCGGAATTCTTTGGCAACGGCGCAAACGTCGGTGGTATGTTAGTTCACCCCGGACGTTTGACGGATGATGCCTACAAACGTTTGAAACATTCATGGCAAACGGCAAACGCCGGTTTGGGCAATGCACACAAGACCGCGATTTTGGAGGAGGGGATGAAATTTGAAAAAATGACCATCCCGCCCGATCAAGCGCAATTCCTACAAACGCGCAAATTCCAAACGGAGGAGGTCGCGCGGTTTTTCCTCATTCCCCCGCACATGCTGGGCGATTTGTCGGCATCATCGACGCGTGCGAATATCGAAGAACAGGGAATTCAATTTGTCCGCAATACGATTCGTCCATGGGCGGTTCGGATTGAGGAGGAATTCAACAACAAATTGTTCCGGTTGGATGAGAATGACGAATACTACATTCAATTCAATTTGGAGGGATTATTGCGCGGTGATATCAAATCACGATACGACGCGTATTCCGTCGGTCGCCAATGGGGTTGGTTGTCCGTGAACGATATCCGCAAAATGGAATCGTTGAACGACATCGACGGCGGTGACGTTTATTTGCAACCATTGAACATGATTGATGCGTCAATCGACAATCCGGATGCCAATGTCGTGGAATGATTATCCAAAGGCGGCGTCGGACAACGCACAACGGGCGTTGGATTTTAAGGAATCCAATGGTTCGGATTGTGGAACATCCGTCGGTTGGTTTCGCGCACGTCAATTGTCATCACGCGCCGATATTTCGGACGAAATCGTGAAACGCACGTTTTCGTTTTTGTCGCGGGCGAAGGTTTACGACCAAGGGGATTTCGTCGATGGTGACGGAAACCAAATTTGCGGTTCCATCATGTACGCCGCGTGGGGTGGCGACGAAATGCGTGATTGGGCCGAACAAACAATTGAAAAGATGAACGACACGGAGGAACGCCCATATCCGGGCGAACACGCCGCACGTTTGATTGACCCGGAAATGTTTGACGAATTCCGTCGTGAGAACGACGCATTCGGCGAGGGCATTCATGCCATTTACGGAATCAAGGATGGCGTGAGCGAATTGCAGGCAATCCGATTTGATTCGGAAAAATATTCGGTTGAGGATGCGCAAATGTGGTTGGACGAAAACGGACACGATCCGATTTTGTTTGAACCGGCATTGGAGGAATCCGTCGAACCAATGGTTGAGGAAAATGCCGAACCAATGGTTGAGGAAAAGGCGGCACCCGATGAATTGTCCGTCGGCGATTTCGTTCGCTGGAAATCCGGCAACGGGTTCGCATTCGGGCGCATCATTGAAACAAACAACGATGGCGAATTGTCATCGGATTCGGGGTTTGTTGTAACGGGTACGGCCGACAACCCCGCCGCATTGATTCGTGTGTATGAATACGACGCGGAGCAGGGAGCGTACACGGAACGTCAACCGATGTTGAACGTGGTTCACCTGTTTGCAACGTTGGAAAAATTCGACGCAGAGGTTCGAAACAACGTGCCGGTCATGGAACGACGTTCGGCGGAATTTCGCGCCGAATATGACGGCGAAATCGTCCGTGGATATGCCGCCGTGTTCGATTCATATTCCGAGGATTTGGGCGGGTTTATTGAAATAATCAAACCGGGTGCATTTGACGATGTGTTGAACGACGACGTTCGCGCATTTTACAATCATTCCGATTCGTTTTTGTTGGGCCGCGTTTCATCGGGAACGTTACGCGTTTGGGCCGACGCAACGGGTTTGGGTTATGAGGTCAAAATGCCCAATACAACATACGCAAATGATTTGATTGAATTGATGCGCCGTGGCGATGTCAACCAATCGTCATTCGCATTTTTAGTCGGACGTGATCGTTGGGAAAAGCGCAACGGGAAGAACGTTCGAATTATTGAAAAAGTTTCACGATTGATTGATGTGTCGCCGGTAGTCCTGCCCGCCTATCCCGCCGCATCGTCCGGGCTTGCCCAGCGTGAACAACACGATGGTGAGGTTGAACGGCCAAACCTTCGTGATTTTATTTTGAGAATAACTAAACTTGAAAACTGAATCATGAATTCAATCCAATTGCGCGAAAAGCGCGCCGCATTGGTAAACGAATTGAACCAAATCGTTGCCAGCGCACAAGCCGAAGGCCGTTCAATGAACGCCGAAGAAAATCAAAAATTCGACAACATCGAAACCGATGTTCGTGGTATCAAATCCGAAATCGAGCGCATTGAGCGTGCCGAGGAATTGAAGCGCGAATTTGCCGCCAAAAAAGAGGAGCGCGCAGAGGTTGCCGAGCGTCAAGCCGTTACCAAGGGTGAGGCATTCAGCAAGTACCTTCGCCGTGGTATGGCCGGTTTGAACGCGGAGGAGCGTCAAGCAATGATGGAGGTTCGCGGAACCGATCCCCAATTGACTACCCCCGACGCCGATGGCGGTTTCCTTATCCCCGAAGATTTCAGCAACGCTTTGGCGGTTGCAACGAAATTCACCGGTGAGGTTGAGCGTCTTGCACAGGTGTTGAACACCACAAGCGGCGCAACATTGCCTTATCCAAAGGTCAATGACACATCAGTCGTTGCGGCTATCCTTTCCGAGGGTTCCGCCGAAACTGTTTCCGACATGACCTTCGCCGCCTTGAACTTGGGTGCCTACACCTATTCTTCAAAGGTTGTCAAGGTTTCGTACCAATTGATGCAGGATAGCGCGTTCAATCTCGATTCATTCTTGGTTGACACATTGGGCCAGCGTATCGCACGCGGAACCAACGCACATTTCACCACCGGTACCGGCTCAAGCCAACCAACGGGTGTCATCACCGCCGCATCCAGCGCATTGACCGCCGCGAGCGCATCAGCAATCACGGCCGCCGAAATCCTCGAATTGATCCATAGCGTGGACAAGTCGTACCGCAATAGCCCCAAATTTGCTTTGATGGCTAACGACAACACGATGTCCGCCATCCGCAAACTGGGTGTTGGTTCATCTAACGATTTCCCCGTGTTCATCCCTTCAATGGCCGCCGGCGAACCCGACCGCGTGTTTGGTGTTCCCGCATACGTGAACAATGACATGGCCGATATCGCTACAACCGCGAAACCAATCGTTGTTGGTGACTTCGACAAATACGTCGTTCGCAATGCAGGTGGTGTTCAAATGTTGCGTTTGAATGAGCGTTACGCCGATTCGCTTTTGCTCGGATTTATCGCCTATTCAAGAAAGGACGCCGGATCAATCGATGATTCCGCATTCCGTTACATCACCATGGCCTAATCCATAGATGATGGAGGTTGAATTCATTCAACAAATCGTTGGCAAAGGGTTCGCGTTCTCCGTTGGGGAACGCGTAACCCTCGCCAATGATGTTGCAGAGGATTATATCGCGGCGGGGTACGCGGTACCGGTTGCAAAACCGGCCGTGAAACGTGCCGAGCGTGCCACTAAAAACAAGGGCGAAAAGCGATGAGCATTTCAATCATCACCCCGGCGGTTTCGGAACCATTGTCATTGACCGATGTGAAGGAATTCCTTCGTGTCGATCATTCCGATGACGATACAACGTTGGCCATCATGATTTCCGCGGCCCGTGAATTGTGCGAACAATACACGCGCCAAATTTTGATGACGACGACAATCGAGGAATTCTATGATATGTTTCCGGATTACACGCCCGCGGATAAGGACATCATTTATTTGTCCCGCGGTCCCGTGCAATCGGTTTCGTCGGTCAAATACATCGACGATGCGGGTGATGAAATCACAATAAATTCGTCCAAATATCGGACGGATTTGATTTCACAACCATCACGAATCATTTCGGAGGATGGTTGGTTCAGTACAAAGGACACGACGAACGCGGTCATTGTCGAATATGTTGTCGGCTATTCATCCGCATCGGATGTTCCGGCACCATTGCGGCAGGGCATGTTGTTGGTCATTGCCGACATGTACGAAAACCGAATCGATTCGGTCAAGCGTTTGCCGACGGCATCGGAGTATTTGTGGAACCCGTTTCGCGTGTTTACGTTCTAATGAATCCGGGGGACCTTGATCAGCGCATCACGATTCAAACGTTTTCGGCGGCGGAAATAAACGCGACCGAATTCGTTGATGAATACGCAACGCGCGTCACAAACGATTTCGGCGAAACGGAAACGACGACGTGCGTCGTCACCGATGTTCAAACATTGGGCGGTGTGTCCGATGATTTTTTCGGCCAAAACAATGTTGATTTTTCAACGTTGTCGAATGTTTGGGCCAAGGTCGAGGAAAAGTCGGGCAACGAGGCCGAAAAGGGAAATCAAATCGTCGCAACAAAACGCGTCGATTTCATCATTCGTTACAAATCCAATTTGAACGAACAAATGCGGATTGTGTATCGTGGCAACACGTACAAAATCCAATCAATCATCAACGAGGATGCCCGCAAGGCATTCATGCGAATCACCACCGAAATCACCGATTGATATGGCAAGCAAGGGGGAAGGTATTGGAATAAATACAAACGATTTGAACGGTGATATTCAAAAAGTGGTGCGTGAACTTGAGCGAATAAAAGTCGGCATGGGTACACGATTCATTTCTCAAATGCAACGCAAGGCATTGGGGATTGCGGTGAAGGAAATGCGTGCAGAAATTAAAGACGCAGACAAACAATTCACGGTTTATAGAAATGGCGGTATTTATGCCGAAATCCCAAAGGGAACACTTCGCAAATCTATTGGCATAGGACGATCGAAAAGTGGAAACGGCAAATTGTTTTCATCGTTTTGGGTTGGTCCGCGTGTCAAGGGTTCATTTCGGGACCCGGACAAGGGCGGATGGTTCGCGCATTTTATCAATTACGGATACCTAAAGGATGGAACCTATAATGGTTCAAATAAGGGTTTTGCAGATAGGGCCAAGGCATCCGCATCACCAAAGGTGATTGCAATGTTTTTTGGTTTATTAAAACGTCATGTGGGTAAATTTTTACCAAAAGGGTGATGATTGGTAAGATTATAAAATACAAATTTGACACGGACACGAATTTAAATTCGTTGTTCGGTGGAAGGGTGTTCCCCGTTATTGGGGCGCAACGGCAAACAAACCCGTTTGCCATTTACGAGGTCGTGAATGTCGCGACCGCAATGTCAAAGGATAGCGATTCACACATTGACGAGGTATTGGTACGAATCACGGTTGTTTCGTCCAAATATGCCGATGTTCAAAACGGAATTGAATACATCCGAACCGCGTTCGTCCGCATGAATGAAACCATCCGTGGGGTGGTTGTTCAATCGTGCAAATATGACGGCGAACGCGATTTGTTTTCCGAGGACGAACGTACCTTTGGGTCGCAAATCGATTTGACGTTTCGAGTAATTAAATCATAAAAAAATGAAAGAGGTCAAACTGGCAAAGGATTGGGAAATCATGAACAACCGCGTTGTTCGGGCAGGATCACGCGTAATGGTTCCCGAACACATTGCCAAACAATTGAAGGAACAGGGGTTTCTTCAAATCAAATCCGAATCTAAAAATCAACAATAATCATGGCCGCATCAACAAGCATCATGAACGCAACGGATGTGCTGATTCAATTCAGCACGGACGGCGTGACATATTCCGAGGTCGGACGTTGCACGAGTGCATCGCTTTCCGTTTCAATGGAAACGCGCGACACATCGAACAAGGATTCCGCAGGGTGGCGCGAATTGTTGGAAGGACAAAAATCATGGTCCCTTTCGGGCGATGGTTTGGTGACCTACAACATCGCAAGTGCCGACGGATATTCCGATTTGTGGGGATATCTTACCGGACGCACCAAATTGTACGTGAAATTCGGTTCCAGCAGTACCGATGAGAAATATTATTCCGGACAGGGATATTTGACATCATTGGATCAAGAGGCCGGAATGGAGGACAATGTTACAATGTCCTTTTCGTTTGAAGGCACCGGCGCATTGTCCGAGGCGACAAACTAATCCGTAAATTAGCAGGGGGGCGGCAACGTGTCGTCCCCCTTTATTAAAAAATCACAATCATGATTGAATTTATTGAGATTAATAGCAAACGTTACCCCGTGCGGTTCGGATTCAATGCATTGCGCGAATTCACCGCAATCACGGGTATAACATTGAATGAATTGCCAAACATGCAAGAAAACATCACATTGGATCATGCCATCAAATTGGTATGGTGTGGTTTCAAGGATGGCGCACGAAAGGAAAAAATGCCGTTCGGTTTATCGGTCGACGATGTTGCCGATTTTTTGGACGACGACAATTCGATTTTGGAAAAGGCATTCACGGCATTTAATCATCAATTTTCAAGCAATGAAAAAAAGCCAATGACCAAAGCAAAGGCGGCAAAGCAGTAGAGGAACCCACATGGGACAACCTTGAGGCGTATGCATTTGGTCAATTAGGATTGAGGCCGTCCGAGTTTTATGATATGCTACCGCGTGAATTCTACAACATGTCGGAGGAATATTCAAAGAAACTTGAAATGCAATACCGCGGCGACTGGGAACGCGCCCGCTGGATTGCATCGGTGACGATCGCGCCACATACAAAACGGCGTGTCAAACCGAAAGATTTGATTACGTTCCCGTGGGAAATTAAAAAACAAGGACCGAAACGCGTGTGGTCACGTGGTGAGGTTTTAGATGCGATAAATAAAAAATTCGGCGGCAAATGAATCTTTCGTCCATAAATCTGCGGTTTTTCGCGAATGTCGCGCCATTGATTGGCGGACTAAATAAGGCGGAGCGCGCGATGCAACAATCCGGCCGCGCGATGCAGAAATTGGGTGGTACTTTGTCATTGAGATTGACGGCACCAATTGTTGCCTTTGGTGCAGTATCAACGGATGCATTCAAGGATTTTGAACTTGAGATGTCAAAGGTTCGCGCCGTATCGGGCGCGACTGGCGACGAATTTGATATGCTCAAACAAAACGCCCTTGAATTAGGGCGTACCACCATATTTACGGCGGCCGAGGTTGCGAATCTACAAACGGAATTTGCAAAACTGGGTTTCACGGCACCGCAAATTGATGGCGTAACCGCATCAACGCTTGCACTTGCACAGGCAACGGATTCGGAACTTGGTCGCTCTGCCGAGGTTGTAGGTAATACATTGCGGGGATTTCAAATGGATGTTTCCCAAACGGGGCATTTGACCGACGTGATGGCCAAATCATTTTCATCGTCCGCATTGGACATGGAAAAGTTCGCCGATTCAATGAAATACGTCGCCCCCGTTGCTAATTCGGCGGGAATGTCCATTGAGGAAACAACGGCAATGCTTGGTATTTTGGCCGATGCGGGTATCAAGGGTTCGCAGGCGGGAACATCGTTGCGTCGTATAATTTCCGAATTGGGTGCGGGTTCCGAACCCGTTGCGGAAAAACTTAAAATTTTGGCCGACCAAGGCATTGGTTTGGCCGACGCCAAAGATGAGGTTGGGCGTTCGGCGCAATCCGCATTGTTGGTTCTTGCAAATGGTGTTGATAAAATTGATCCATTCACCCAAGCGTTAAAGGAGGCAGACGGCTCGGCGCAGTCAATGGCCGACACGATGAACGACACGGCGTATGGATCAATGAAGGAATTTGAATCGGCGTGGGAGGGTTTGAAAATATCAGCGGGTGAAACCATAGCAAAGGCCCTTCGGCCGTTGTTGGATGTTTTGAGTTCAGTTTTTATTGCATTTACTGAATTACCCCAAGGGGTTCAAACAACCGCCTTGGTCATCATGGGACTTGCCGCCGCAATTGGTCCGGTCGTTTGGATATTGGGAACATTTCAAACGGCATTGGTTGCGATACGAACCGCAACATGGCTTACAACTGGCGCAACGGCGGCATTCGGTACCGTTTTGAATGTGGCACTATCCCCAATCACACTAATCATTTTGGCGGTTGCCGCACTTGTTGGAATCCTTGCCTATTTAGCATACAATTTCGACACCGTTAAGGCCGTGACGATTAATTCGCTGAAATACATGGCGAATATGGGCATCAAGGTATTGAACCCATTGATTAAAACATTCAATGCCGTTGCCGATGCCCTTGGTTTCGAAAGTGTTAAAATCAACACCTTCAAAGAGTTTAAATATGAAAGCGTTCCGGCCCTAAAAAGTGTAAGCCAAGTAATTAGCGAAATCAAGGATGATTTAGGTTTGGCCGGCGATGAGGCGAAAGAAACAACCGCAGAACTTGGCGGGCTTTCGGACGTATTGGATGAAATTGATGAAAAACCCGATCCAATAATTTCACCAATCCCGCCGGTTGATCCGAAGGTAAAAAAATCCTATGTTGATTTAAACGCGGAACTTGAACGCCTTGCCGGCCTTCAATCACAATACAGGGAGGGGATTATTCGTCAAGACCTTGAGAATACACTTCAACCGCTTGATGCCGTATCAATGGGCCTTGAGGAATTCACGGATATCGATTTCGAGGATGCACCGGTGTTTAAGTCATTGCCAAAGGGATTTGCAAAAATGCAAATGGCGGCAATTCAAATGACATCGGCAATTTCGGATGCAATAAATCAAATGGCCGTCGATACCATCATTGGTATGTCCGAAATGATTGGTGCAATGGCGGTCGGTCAAGCGACGATGGCGGATTTGGGTTCATTCGTGATGGGTTCATTCGCCGGTTTGTTGTCAACGTTGGGCCAAATATTGGTTCAATATGGTGCGGGATTGTTGGCATTGAAATTGGCCACAATAAAATTGGACCCATACGTTGCATTGGCCGCCGGTGCCGCATTGTTGGCAATTGGTGCGGGAGTTAAGGCAAAATTGCAAGCGGCGTCGGAATCAAATATTCCAGCGATGGCCGAGGGCGGTATTGTCACGGGACCAACGTTGGCATTGATTGGTGAGGGCCGAGGACCGGAAGCGGTGATTCCGTTAGATAAACTGGACGGATTCATGGGCGGCGGCGCACAAAACATCAATGTGACGGGACGCATACAGGGTTCCGACATCCTATTGTCACAAGAGCGCGCAACGCGCGAACGTTCACGATACCGCGGATATTAAAATGGCGATACGATTCCAATCCGAATTCACGTCCGACAACGGCGATTCGTACAAAATTGAAATCCATGATTCCGAATGGTTGGGTGGTACCTACACATTCAACGTCGATTCACGTGGTTTTCAGTTAGAGTACACGGGCGAAACCGATGACATTGTTTCACCGATTATCGGTTCGAAATTGTGCGTTGGTGCCTATTCAAACGACGGCCAATTTGAAACGTTCATCACATCGTTAAAGGGGTACCAAGAGAACCGATTCCGGATTGTCGTGTACCGCGAAACGACGCAGGACGGCGTGGATGATTTCGTCGCACGTGTGTTGGCGGATGGCGGTTCGGTTGAGGCAACCGGATGCGTTCGCGATGCGGTTGTTGAATTGTTGCAGGGTGAAAGATATTTTGATAATTCACCGATACAGGTCGCGACGGGACAATTCACCGCACGCGTTTTGGCGGACGGCGGAACGATTGAATCGCCGTCATGTTTGACGGCGGACGTCACCGAATTGTTGGGATTGACGTCGGGCATTGTTTATCGTTTATTTTGGGCGGGGTGGATTGTGCAGGATCTCGTAACGATTGAGGACGCATCGCAACCCTATATCTACGAAATCACCGCGACCGACGGATTGAATCGGTTGAATGGTATCGATTACGATTCCGCGAACGACATCACGCAAAATGATTTCGGATTGACGCGCGTCACGGACGTCATCATCAACGTGTTGACCGATACCGGTTTGACCGATTTGTGGACGTCAACCGATCCGTTTTTGGAAACGTCCGTCGATTGGTGGGAATACAATCAAACGTATTCGACAACGGACGACACGTTGTATTTGACGGCGATTGATGCGGGGTTGTTTACGTCCCGCGATGATGATGGAAACATCGTCCGCACGTCGGCATTTGAGGTGTTGCGTCAATTGGCGACATTGTACAATTCGCGTTTGTTCCTATCGAACGGACGATTCGTTTTCGAACAAATCGGAAACCGCGCAACGGCGACACGTTACGCCGTGCAATACGACACGACGGGCGTTGAACTGGCAACCCTAACCATCGCCGATGATATCCCGTTGAACCAAACGTTGTTCGGCGCACGATTGGCCGGAAACGTTTGGAATTTCCTCCCGGCATTGAAAAAGGTGTCGTTGACATACGCGCAACGATTCCTTTCCCCATGGTTCGGGGCATTCAAATACACGGCAACAAATACAACATTCGATGCCGGTTTCATTTCCGGCGGTTCGGATGTTCAATTGGCATTGTACGGACCATTCACGTACACAATCACATCGTCAACGGGTAGCGGCACGAATGACATTTTTGCATTGGCCGCCGTGTACCGCGCGCAAATACGCATTTCCGATTCATCGAATCCCGGAACATATTACTATTTCAACCGCGCATTCAACGGGTATTTGTCGGCACAAACATTCGGAACCGCGGCGTGGTCAACATCCGCCGGATATTACTATTTCGACAACACCGCACAATCGGTCGGTGCCGGATCGGCGATTTTGTATGACATCACAACCATCACAACGCCCGACATTCCCGTGACGGGTTCATTGCGCGTTGTGATTGAATTGTACAACAAATACAACGTTCAGTCGGGCGCGGCGTATACATTGGCCGCACATCAAACGGAATCATGGAATGCGGTTGTTGCGTTTTCACGTGTTGATGATGGACAGGAACCGGCATCGGGCGTTGTCTATTCCGCGAACAATTCATCGGCATTGGTGTCGTCAAATCTATCCCTTGACCTTGGTGAAATCGCCATTGCCGACGGCGCAACGCAAACCGGTGATTTGGTCGTATGGAACGGGTCATCATGGGTTGCCGCGTCACAATGGGCGAAGGGTTCAACGTCGGGCGGCATTCCTATTTTGAAACTATTGACGTCGGAAACATTGGCATTGCACGCCCTACCGATTCAACGATACGATAGTGCGGTGTTGACATCGGGATTGTTTGAACAACGATTGACGTTCGACGGCATTGCGTATTTGCGAATGAATGGAACGTTCACGGCAAACATTGATGAATGGTCCGGAACGTTGTTTGCGATTCAGCGCACGCGAACGAATATTTCAACGGCCGATCCAATTCCCGTTGACCGCACCCCGGCCGGCGGACGTAACGCCGGCGGATTGTTGACGGGCGGCAAAAACGAATTGAATGCGGGCAAGGTCGCCGGCATGACGTTGGACGTCACGAATGAAAAGATGGGGCCGTTCCAACAGGTGGCGACGGGCGGCAAGGTGAACGGAACATTCCAATCGACGGGCGCGGCAACAATGTCGTCGACCCTAACCATTGTGGGTGACACGGATTTCGAGGGTTCGCACACGGCATCGATTGAGGACGTGACACACAATGATGGTTCGGAATATGATGTGCAGAACACGGATTTCATCGTGTTCAATAAATGGGATGGCGGCAACGGACAGGCGTTCATCAATTTGCCGGCGGTATCCAGTAGCGAGGGGCGGATGATTCGTTTCAAATCCGATGGCACCATTGGCGCGAATACCTATGTAACCCTTCGCCCCGATTCCGGTGACACGGGTGTAACGATTGACGGCGAATCATCCGTTGATTTCAACCGATCATACGATGGAATTATGGTATTGTGTCACAACAATCAATGGTTCATCGTACAACGAAAATCGAAATGATAAATTTTTTTCACTATATTACGCGCGAACGAATTGATGTTGTAAATTTGTGCAACGTTGCCCGTAATATGCAAAACCAAATTCACAAATGAATGCATTGACCTATATAATGGCCTTTAAAAATGGCCGCGGCGGCAACGCGTATTCACCGGCATTTCGCACACGGGTTGAAACGGATGGTGGAACGTTGGAATCCTTCAATTGTCTAAATGTTTCACTACAAACAATCGTACAAAAATGAGTTATTTTGAGGACGCGTCGGTGGTTTTTATTCCATCGGCCGTAAAGGACGGAAAAACGTATTCAATCAAACCAACCGATGGATCGGGCGATTTGACATTCTCACGCGGTAGCGACATTGAGGCCACGAGGGTGGCCGCTAACGGCTACATTCAGAAAGCCGCCGTTAACCTATTGTTGCAGAGTAATTCGTATGACACCACTTGGTCGCTATCAAACGCAACTATTACGGGAGGGCAGAGCGGTTACGATGGCTCAAGCGATGCGTGGCTTTTGGAAAATACCGATGCGGGTGGGTATATTACCCAAAGTCCAACATTGAGTGGCGTTCAAACTATCAGCGTTTACGCAAAAGCGGGTACTTTGGATTTTATTAGGATTCGCTCCACCGTTTCGGGGACAAATGTTGACGCTTATTTTGATTTGTCTACGGGTACATATTCTGGAACGACAGTAGGTACTGCTATTGATGCAACTATAACTTCAATGGGTTCGGGTTGGTATAGATGCACTTTAACTTACAACGAAAGTATTACATCTGTTCGTTTTTACCCCGCTATCGCTTATAACGACCTAACGGATACAAGCGGCAACATCTACATCCAAGACGCCCAACTGAATTACGGCCTCGTAGCGCAAGAGTATCAAGAGACCACGACCACGTCCGTAGTTACGGGGATTACCAATGATATGCCCCGCCTTGACTATTCGGGGGGTGCTTCGTGTCCTTCGTTGAAATTGGAGCCGAGCAGAAGCAACTTATTTACATACGATACCTATCTAAACGGGCTTACTTTTATTCAAGCAACCGCAACGCAAAACACCGATATTTCACCCGAAGGGGTGCAGAATGCCGCGCGTTTATATGATAACGCGGTGGATGCCCAGCACCGAGTGGGTGAGGGCATTTCAGTAACAAGCGGAACGACTTATACTTGGAGCGTATTCGCTAAAAAGGGAACCCTTCGTTACTGTTATTTGATTTCTACGGCCAATGGTACCGAGCGTTATTTCTTTGACCTTCAAGAAGGCACGGCTATCACAAGCGGAGGCACAATAGAGGACTACGGGAACGGGTGGTACCGCCTCTCGGCACAAGCGACGGCCTCCGCTACTGGTAGCGCAGTATTTGGTCTGAACCTTACAAATGATGCCCAAGACAACACCTATGCGGGAACGGGTACGGATTACCACATTGTCTACGGATTCCAATGCGAGGAGGGCAGTTACCCAACAAGCCTAATTCCCACCTATGGAACCTCCGCCACGCGCACGGCTGACGCGTGTAGCAAGACGGGGATTTCTTCTTTGATTGGGCAGACGGAGGGGACTATGTATGTAGAAACAACATTGCAAAATATCGTTGATAATAAAACCTTGTTGAGAATGGGTCAATCTGCGTCATTTAGTAATTCTCATATCTTGCAAGTGCTAAACCAAAAGGTCTATGCTGAAAGTTATGTGTCCTCTGTTAATCAAGCGGAGATTTTTACAACTGCATTCTCCGAAGGGGATAAAGTGAAAATAGGATACGCATACAAAGCCAACGACTATGTTTTGTATGTCAACGGAGTCCAAATAGGAACTGACACAAGTGCTTCGGTACCATCTTCGGTAGGTACTCTTTATGTGGGAAACATAGCAGGCACTGAACAACACGCCATAGAACAAGCCCTCCTTTTCCCGACCCGTTTGTCCAATAGCGATTTAGCCGCCTTAACTTCACTTTGATATGAAACTACGCAAATACGCCTTTAGCACCTCACAATGGGGCACCGCAAAGGCCAAGATTGAAACCACCGATGACGAGGGCAACGCCACTTGGGATGCCTCAAAGGTGGTAGCGGTGGTGGAACTTGGAAACCTCGTAACCACTCCCGCCGTTTATGACGAGGAGGGGAACGAAACAACCCCCGCCACTTATTCCGATAAGTATAGCGTGGACATTCTTTGGGT
>Ga0070746_10001431_pt1 | contig 14251 bp, 20 predicted proteins | sample VirMetDEL_Mar_21_FD_77016 | JGI IMG/M metagenome (GOLD analysis project Ga0070746, IMG submission 77016) | Aqueous microbial communities from the Delaware River and Bay under freshwater to marine salinity gradient to study organic matter... | ecosystem: Environmental > Aquatic > Marine >... | reverse complement strand
TAATAAATGATTATCTACTTTAGAAAGTAAATGATGCCACCAGTACTTGTCTGGAGTTATTTCATATTTCTTGTCTTTCTTATGCCAGTGACTAAAAGCATCCATAATAATACTTGAAGCACCACCATTATCGTTAAGAAACTCATTACATTTTACATTTCTGTGTATTTTAGAAAACACAGAAGAACCTAGAATAGAATCTGTTTCATTCTTAATGATAGAGTTAGATGTATCAGGGGACACATTAAGTGTGTCCCTTGAATACATACTACCACGCCAATAATCTCTATTATTTTTTGAAAAATTAAGCCTGTACTCCATTCTCTGCTATCTTATTCATTAAGTTGTCTAGATAAAACTGATCAGAAGTAGGAACTGTAGATTTACCCATAATAACACCCATAATAGCTTGAATTTCAGAAGCATCATGTGTATAGTTCATAAGGTGCTCTCCCAAAATCATATATATATCATTCATAAGATGAGATGCTTTATCCTTATATCCTGCTGTGTTATGTAAATCATTAAGCTCTGTTATTAACTGAGTAGTAAACAACTGAGTATATGCCCAGTTATTAGCTTGTACAATAGAGTTATATTGACTTACAAGAGATCTTACATTATTTTCCCTCTTAGTTTCTAGCTTAGAAGCAACTTCACCTAGCTTATCAGGAGCAACAAGCTCACATACTTTGATAATAGCTTGAGAATCAGTCATAGAATATACAAGCTTAGTAGCTTGAACAATCCTAGGAATCTGATAAACAGTACGATCAGAAGCAGAAGTATAAACAGCAGTTAGAAACTTAGCCATAAGCTTATCATCTATCTTACATCCATCTACTTCTTCTTTAGAAGGTACGTTAACCATTACTTCTTGCATGCTTTCTCCTTTTTTCCACATGTCTTTCATAGTATCAAGACCAACACGTACTACTTTCTCTGTAAGTACAAAACGATCCCAGAAAGGATTTTCTAGTTCGTCATTAGGAATAACATTACAGCTACCAGCCATAACTTCCCACTTACACTTCTTAATAGTATCACCATAGAAGAGTGCTTTCTCACGCATAACAGACAACAAAGTGTTACGAACACCTGAAGTCCCCTTATCAACCTCGTTGATAAGCAAAAACTTTGCGTCAGCAATAGGAGCGTCAATCTTGTACTCCTTGTCTTCTAATAGAGATTTCATGTTTACACGACCTTTAATCTCAGAGGTCTTGGTGCCTTCGTCAAGCTCAATGACAAAAGTATTCTTGCGTACAGCTTCTCTATTGTATTGATACTTAGCTGCAGCATAGTCAAGAAGAGTTTGTGTTTTACCTACACCAGGCTCGCCAAGAAGCAAAACAGGAAGACCTGTTGCCTCTGAAAGAGCTAGAATATTAAATACACTTTCTTTTCCTACTAATTTGGTTTTAATCTTTCTAATTTCCATTTTTTGTGATTTGTTTTAAATTAAATATTTCTAAGTTTTCGTCCCATATAGGATAATTTATTGTACCATGTACTATCTTATATAGGTTGGTACCTTTAATAAATTTTATTTTATAATTATTACTTAATTTGGTATATGCACCTTCAAGATAATGATAGTAATCCTCTAAATAGTGAGGAGGAATAGCAAAGACATGCATAGTGAGTCCAGGCATTACATCATAAGTCTCAATGTGCAGATCATGTGCACACAATAATCTTTCAAAATCTACATACTCTTTTGTATAAACAGGATTGCATAAAATATACAAGGCCTCTTTATGTTGAGGCCTTGTACTATCTCCTAAGTATACATTTAGAAACCTAAATCTACTTTTTATTTTTCGTATTATAGGGTCAAGCATAGGACCCAAGAATAAAGTAGTTCTAGTTCTTGGCGGGTTTTGAAAAGATGTCAAGTTGAATCGTGCCTTTTGCAGCGTAGTCTTCATATTCAGATTTTGTCATTTCCCAAGCGTCATTTTTTCTATGCCATTTTACCTCTTCTACAAGTTCTGAAATAGATTTAATTGGATATAAAGAATATTTGAGAGTACCTCCCACATACAAAGCTTTATAAACATCTTCTTCTGATATTTCAAACACCAAAGGACGATTAATACAATCCATTTCAGCCACAATAAATTTAAAATTATCTATTGTGTAATCTTTTAGATTATCCTGCGTAAGAAGCCACGTCTTCAATCCGTGCATATAAAAAGCAGCTTGTCTGTAATACATAAACTGAACACAACTTTTAGGAAATTCAAATACAGACTTTCCAGTAGTCTTGATATCAGTTGGTTTTACAGTTTTAGTAGAATGGTCTACAATAACTCTATCTAAATACCCTTTACAATCAATGCCTTCAAATTCAAAGAACAATTCCATTTGGTCATGAACTTCCATTAAAGGATGGGCTACAGGATCTACTATATACTTTTTAGTTTCTGAATCTGTTTTAAGCATATGCACAACTTCTTCAGCCTGAGCTAATTCTTTTGCACTAATTACTTTCTTTCCTTTAGAGGAGATTAGAAAATTATAGTATTTAGTATAATCATTTTTACCATCATTGAATTTTTTACGTACCGTTTCTAGACCTAATTTAAAGCCTATTGCCACATATGCAGCATTAAATAGCTCATCAAAAGGTATATTGTCATGATTAACCTCCTCATAATCTGCCAATAGTTTACATAAATCTCCCATCATTCCCGATGGTCTGGAGATTTTCATTACTGCAAACTCTTCATCAAATTTTTCAGGCTCTGTTATAAGACAATCAACTGCAGACCCTTTTGTAAAATAAGTAGTGTCTACTCTTTCAGGAGCAAGAATATGCTGCTGATATTTTTTAGGAGAAGTAGCAAATAAATTAAGTGATGAAACACTCATTACATGCTCATTCATTTTATTACCAGGGTTTTGTATTGGGGTACCTCCTATATTATACATATTAAATTATTTGTATGTTAAAAACTAATTTACGTACATCAGAAGGGACAAAAGTAATTTGCCCAGAACTTCTAACATATTCTACACTGTCTTCGGGTATTTTACCTTTTTCTACTAGTGTATCTAAGAACCATTTGGTCCAAGGCCATTGATTGTCGCAATCCCAATTTAATTTGTCACCAGGCTTATACATATCTATCCAAACCCTAAGATAACATCCAGCAGGTATATTTATAACAGGTAATTGTTCTATAAATTCTCCTAAATACTTATGCATCCAACGCGCCACTTTTGATCTTGCAGTATAGTGCAACGATCCATCGTATATTCTTTGGCCATTGATTGTCCAATATTTAGGCTTACCTGCTACAAGCGGATTTGCTAGTACTCTATTTTTATTATCATCTACTAAATAACCTTGTTTATCAAAATGAAGATGCCCAGATTTTATTTTTGAAATATGCTTTTTAGGCATTTTCTTACTTGTATAATCTGATTTTTTATAATACTTAGCTCTTCTTTTTTGAGAAATAGGAATTTTATCTTCATAATTAGGTATTACTACCTTCCATATTTTTTTTTCATTCATATTAATTTTTTTAATAGGCCATTTGTAACTTCTATACCATATTTAGATATATAATCACTAATGTCTTTACATGTTACATCAGGTATAAAGATACATTTTGCATTTTGTATATACTCATTTAATTCTTTTGCGCCTAGTTTTCCAGCTTCATCATTATCGAATAAAATAAATATATTATCAAAATTCTCACTTATATCTTTAATTAATTGATGTTGAGTTTTAGTGTTCTCACTTTGAGGGGCAATCGCACTATAGCCTAAAGAATGTAAGCACATTACATCTTTAAGTGATTTTGTTATAATTAAGGTAGAATTGCTAAAATCTAAAGCTTCAAGTCCTTGAACATCTTCAAAGTCTATATTACTTAACCACTTCATATCTCCTTTAAAGCATAAAGGACGATATACTTTTACATTTCCACTATGAAATTTATAACAAAAGATAGGATTAGTTTCCCAAGATCTTAAGATTAATTTTTTATTGAGAAATACAAATTCTGCAGCATATACATTATATTTTGTAAGTATATCTTGTGTAATATTATATTGCTCCCAATATTCTAATTCCTTTTTACTAAACTTTTTAGGTTTAAATTGAATTAGATGCTTTGCAGCATCAAATTTTTCAATTTTATCATATTCTTTTAATTCTATTTTAGATGCTTCTATATTTGAGTCTAATATATTTAAATCTCTTGCAATAATTTTTAATGCATCTGTAAAATTTACAGAAAATAATACCATTACTAGATCAAAACACGATCCTTGGTCTCCATTAAAATCTTTAAATCTTAATAACCCCTCTCCATTATAGTATAAAGCAAAAGAAGGGTTCGACTCCTTCCTTAATGGGCTTTTATATGCCTTATTAAGTTGGAAATCGAACCCTAAATAATGCCTCATTATGTAAGATTCACTAACCTGACTCAAAATCAATTCTTTTGTCAGTTTTTTAGGAATGTTTATATTCCTTGAATCATACATATCTACATTTTAAAATGGAAGAACTGTTTCATCAGTTGACGCTGCTTCTGTAGAAGCTTTTGCAGTGTCAGGCTCCATCTTATCATACTTAGGATTAATCTTAAGACTAGTTGTAGGATGAGTTTCTACATTTTCGATAAATGGAGTAAAGTTTGGAAGACTGCTATAATCTTTATAGTTAAGTACAACCTTCAATCTAAGCTCTGCACTTGTATTTGCAGTACTCATTAGATTGATAAGATTATTACAAAATTCATCATAAGTAGTTCCAGAAACTACAAACTTATCTTTTGCAATAAACTGAGTACAAATATGCTTTACTCTAATAAGCATATTATTTACTCTACGATTAATCGCATCTTCTTTGCTTTCTCCTGCTTTAGGGGTAACATAGTCAGGATTAACCTCAAACTCGTTATGCATAAGTTCATTATCTTCTGAATCCTTGAAAGAAAAGCTCAAATAAGATTTACCATTTTTATCTTGTTTTTTGGTAACTCCTTCAAAGCTTACGCCTTCGTTAATTCCTACAGGAATAGCTGATACGCTTCCTGTACTATCTACTTTTAGATTTTCGTTAATTGTATACATGATTGTTATTATAATTTAATTTAGAATATATCCATTGAATTTACTGGTTCTTCTTCAGGTGTGAACTCATGGTACTTAGGTTCTTCTTCTGCTTCTTCTACTGTATCCCAGGTATCTTCTTCTACTTCTGTTGTAGTAACAGTTTCTCCGTTAACGATCAGTTTAAAGAAAACATGGTCAGGATATTCTGTAAAAGTTGTAAGGTCCGAATCTACAAATATTTTAACTGTATCTGCAGGAGAATGGCCTAATACATTCCTTAGATCACGATTGTGAGGAATATTTTTGGCAATGCCTTGCTTATTTACAGCTAAACCATTGTTATCAGGAGCAAGATAGATATAATTATGCTCATTTTCATTTTCTGCATATGCAAATCCTATCTTATTCTTGCCTTTTGCAATGTTTAGTTTAGACATAAGAGCTGGGGATAGTTTCATAGCTCCTTTGTCTTTCAAATGAATACACAGGTCATCACCATACTTATTCATTCGTTCTACTTTTTTACCTACTAATCTCATTCGTAATATTTATTAATTGTTGAAATTACATTATTGATATCGTTTGGGATTTTAAGATCCTCAAACATTCCTTTTGGGGTTTTACCTGTGGTGGTACCATCACTTTGTGTTACAAAATAATGTTTAATATCACCGTTGGCATCTCTTTCTACATCTGTAAAAAGAACAATAGTAAACATACCCTCCATATTTACTTTGTCATCTACTAGCTTTCCAATAGTCTTGAACTTTAGCTTTCTGTTACCCTGAAGGTCAGTGGAAGCTTCTGCATGGCCAATCATTACAAACGTAATATCATCACGCATATTCTTACCTGCATTGGCAATTTCCCATGCATGCAAACCTATCTCGGTAAATTTGTCAAAGCCACGCTCATTTGCTCTACGCATAAACTCATTAGACATCACATACTGAAAATCGTCAATGATAACAGTTTTAATGTGAGGCATATTAGCATCTACATGCTTAAGAGTAGCGACTATTGTAGGAGCATTATCAGTTGCAATATAGTTACCTGTTGGGTTTTCTTTTGTAAGAAGAGAATAATTCTTTTTCCATCCTCTAAAAGGCATTGGTTTCTTTGCAACATTGATAAGAAAGGTAGATTTTGGGTCCAGTGTTTCAAGGCTAGTGGATTTACCACTACCAGACTCGCCTATAATTAAAATTTCTTGGCTCATTTAAGGATTTATTATTTGTTGATACTCTTCGATTTTATTATGCTTTAAGTTATCTAACATACTGAGAACTAGACCACTCTCACCATCCCTATTTTTAATTATATGCCAATAGATCATAGCTTGCGTATTATCTAATGGGTTTAGAATAGGAAGTTTAGGGGGACCATAAGTTTGCAAATTGAGCATAAAAGGTTTGTGACTGATGATTACATAGTCAGAGCCATGAAAGACAGAATCGCTACCGAATATATCCTTTTTCATAGGATAATTCTGCATAGGATTAGTAAGTCTTTCTGACTTTTCTATTTCACGATTTAGTTGGCTTAGTGCTATAAAGATACATTTTATTTTCTTCTTTAGCAACATAAACATCTTATATAATCGTGCTAATATCTCACGCTCTGATGCTCCTTGAGCACCTCTAGTCAATAGAGTATGGTCTAGAAATATTACTGTACCATAATATGGGCCTTTTATCTTCTTCTGTTCTTCATGGAACTTCAAAATAGTATTGTAGATTTCTTCTACTGAGCCAGGGACATCTACATAATAGACATCATAGGTTTTAATATCAGAATTTACATGCGTTTCAGCTTTTTTGAAATCTTCATCTGATAATTTAGAATTACCAGAATATAATTCTGTGACAGTTTTATCCATTTTAGAAGATATTTTCCTGCCTACTTGCTTAAACGCTACCATCTCGAAATTAAAAGACAATACTGAAAAAGTCTCATACTTGTTTTCATCAAAAAGACTGGTCTCAAGCTGATTGGCCATAGAAGATTTACCAGAGCCAGACATACCAGCAATAGTAGTTATGGTTCTCCATTCAAATCCACCTGTTAGCTTAGAATTAAGTTTCTTCCAACAGGTTTTCAATGAACGAATCTTACCTTTTCTTCTTAGATCCATATACTGCAGAGCATCTGCACTGGCTTTCTGTATATGATTATACTCTAAGCCCTTATCATTCGATTTTTCCCCCATAGTCTACAGTTTTATCTTGCCCAGTGGCTTTAAGGTTTTCTTGATACTTAAGTACATCTTTCCAAATTTCTTGGCCTAGCCAATTCTTTAAGGTTTTCATGTAAGACATATTACCATTATCTGAATAAGTTTTTACATAATAATTAATTGCTAATTGTAATTCTTGTGCAGTAGTTTGTTTGTCTTGAATGAATTTAAGATATAGTTTTCTTATTTCCTTTGTACCTTCTTTTAGGAAATCAGTTCTACCATTAGAACGAATAACCTTAGTAGGATAAGTATTTAGAAACTGCTCAAACTCTTTCTTGTAAACATCATCAGATAATCCTGATAGATCCTGTTCGCCTAGAAAAGGATTATCAGCTTTTTGGTCTGCATAACTGTCTACAAGATTTTTGATAAAAGTCTCACCATCATCAGTTGGTATCCATTTATCGTCATAAAGCGTAATATATTTCTGGTCTCTTAATAAAAAATAATCATCATCTTTAAAAGGGCCAAAAGTTTTAGTGTGTATTTTTAATAGTTCTTCTTTGTCATACACATAACAATACAATATAAAATATTGAGTTAAAGACATATTGGCCTCTACCAATACATCCATAAAAGTTTTTCCGAAAGCTATCATTTTATCTCTTCATTTTAAATAATTATTTGGTTAATACTATCAATCCACTTTACATTATGATCTTTTGCTGTCCTTTTACGAACCCATTTTACTTCTTGGCTTCCTTTAACATAAAGATTAATGTATATGGAATTTTTACCTTCTTGAACTCTTAGAGTTCTGCCCTTTCTTTGAATATTATCCAAAGCTTTTGAGCTACCTGCTGTACATATTCCTAAAGAACAATCAGGTACATTAAATCCTGCATTTAAAGCTTTAACAGAACTTATTACTCTTTTAGAATTACTCTCATCTGCAAACTCTTCTAAAGCTAGTGTTCTGGCTTTTTTATTGAGTTTACTATGAAATGTAATACATTCATCTCCTAATATTTCTTGCAGTCTTTCAGCAAACTGAATAGATTCACTGAATACAAGTGCTTTTCTATCTGAAAATTTACTTAGAATATCTTTAGACAATGATATTTTGGCTGCAGCATTATAACAAAGGTTCTTTCTTTTCTGCATGGCCATATAAAATATATTGGCCCATTTTGCTTTGTCTCTATTTTTAGAAGTCTTCCATTTAGCAGCATTTTTAAACGCATCAAATGGCCCTCCTAAATTATCTACTGCTTGTTTATAGATAACATCTATTCTATTATATTCCAGAGCCTCCATAGGTGTAAAGCTTACTCCTATGTTATATACTTTATGATCTGCAATTAACCCTAAATTGTTAGCCTTTTTAAGATCAGTCTTTTTGACAATAGGTGCAAAAGACTTTAATATCTCTAAATGACTTTCATTTTCAGGGGGAGTAGCAGTAAGGCAGTATATTTTATCCCAGGTGTTATTATCATAGAATTTTCTGTACTCATAAGATAGTGTAGTGTGGACTTCATCCACAACTACAATATCCCAATGATGTTTTTCTAATTTATATGCAGACTGAATGCACAAGAACTCTATATGAGGTAATAAATTATTATGTCCCCATTTTTCAAATTCATTTTGCCATTCATTATCTCTTAGATTTTCTGTAGGAACAATAACAAGAGCTTTACCACCATCTTTAATGCTATGTGATATAGCAAGTACTCCCATTCTAGTTTTACCTAGACCAGTAGCAGCAATAGAGGTGCCTTTGTAACCGCTTTTAGCCCAAGCATTTAGATGGTCTCTCTGTTCATTGTCCTTTTGGTCGTTTAAATTGAGTTCTGTCTGCATTGTTACTGTAATATTGCATTAAATATTTAGCATAATTAGTATCTAATTTTTCGTTTTTATAATAAATTTCTTGTTGTCCAGAATCAATAGCATCTTTCACTACTTTTTCAAAATACAACAGTTCGTCCTCACTCAGATTCAAAGAATCTCTGAGTGAGTGAATCACTTTCATGTGTCCCATAAGATTTAAGGATTTGTAAATATAATTATTTTTCCCATTGAGTACTAATATTAGCCTCAGCTTTTAGTAGTCCTGATGGTAATATCACAGTAGCTGCAGCTTCCATGAGTTCTGACATTTTTATTCGCCATTCATCTGCATAGTCTTTATGGCATAACGTATCAATTTGGTCATGAACAGTCATAACCATTTTAACAGGTATATCATTAGACTTGATATAGTCACGGATATAAACCATAGCCAGTTTGGTCATGTCGGCACCTGTACCCTGGATAGGAGTATTTTTAGAAGCACGTTCTATACTGCCTAATAGTTTAAAGGCAACACCATCCATATCATTTGCAAGATGTGGAGACCAATTATCAAAATGTCGTATGCGCCTAATAGGAGCATAAGTTTTGATATAACCATGACTTGTGCCATATTTACCTAAAGACTGTAAGAATTTACCAATAGAAGGAAACGCTTCAAAATATTTGTCAATTAACTCAGTTGCCTCAGTTTGTGTAATATTAAGAGTCCAAGATAATTTATGCGGTCCCATGCCATATGCAAGGCCAAAATTAATGGTCTTTACATTTGTCCTCAGCTTTTTGTGCTTTGGACAGTCGCACTTTTCTTTATTAGAAAGATAAGCGCAACCGTCCTCTGCACTTGTTAACCACTCATCTCCATAAACCAAATCGGCACAGACACTATGCAAATCCTGTCCTTTTTCTAGAACATCTTGCCATACAGGGTCTTTTGACCCTTCAGCTATGATACACAGCTCTTGCGAGCTATAATCTGCTGAGACAAATACATAGTCTTCATCACTTGGAGCAAAGCAATTCCTAAACTTATTATCAGCAGGTATCTGCTGCATGTTAGGAGTGTTACTTGCTACGCGACCTGTGGCTACAATCTGATTAAATGAAGTGTGGATAGCACCATCAATACGTACATTATCTAAAAACCCATCACCATAACTAGTGGCAAGCTTCATTTTTTCTTTATAGTCAATATATTTACCTATTAGAGGGTATTTATATCTATACTTATAAAGCTCTTTACCATTTACATTCTCAAGTGTAGGTACAAATGTTTTAAGTACTGCTAACACCTGCATTGGGCTAGACCACTTAACATCTATCTTTCTTAAGTCTTCTTCAGGGGTAAACAGATCTCCTTGAATATATTTACTCATAAACCCTTTTAACTTAGGATTAGTAAGTATTTCATTATCAAGTTCTTGTTCTAATGCTACTGCTTGCTCTCCAGAATCTTTAGATATTTCTTTCCATTTAGCTTGGTTAATTGGAATACCATTATATTCAATGTCTGCAAATGCAAGGGCAGCTTTATTCTCAAGATTTATAGTTTCAGTAAGATCTTTAGTAGTTATAATATCTTCTTGAAGCTTTATTAAGTCAATTAAATATTCAACATCTTTAGCACCATAAACTATTTGAGTTTCATCAAATGGTTTGCCTTCCAATCCAATAAACTTATTACGAGTTTCTTTATCCAGTGTAATATCTAGATACCTTTTGCATAAAGCTTTTAATGAATATCCAGGATTCTGTTTACCACAATGAATTACTTGCTCAGCAAGCATAGTATCCCATATACCCTCTAATTCTACACTTCCCCATCGTTTAATCATTTTATAATCAAACTTAGAATTGTGAAGAATCTTAATAATATCAGGATTTTCAAGCACAGCACGTAAAGGCTCAATTGATACTGCTCTAGTGTCAATAACAAATTGATGTTCTTTGTCACCTATTTGAAACATAATCATTTTCTTAATTAGAAAATCTAATCCTTCAGTTTCAGTGTCTACACCAAGATATTGCTTACTAGAACAGTATCGAGCTACGTCTTCTATTTTACATGTTTGACAGTTTCTGTATGGTACAGCACTATCAGGACCTACAAAATAAATCATTTACTTAAAAGGTTTGAAAAAATACTATCTACAGCATCTTCTTGAAATCCATTTTCTTCATTCAATTCATGCATTGGCATATAAGTATTATTTACTTTTTTAAATACATTTACTGTATAAGAATCGTTTATAGAATCAAAATTAAAAACTAACCCTTCTGTAGCTAATTTTCTAATCATATGCGCTTCTTTGTTAGTTAAACCTTCAGAGCCTAGTTTTTCAAAATCAATTCCCATTGAATCGCATTCTTCTTTATCTATTTTAGTAAAATTACATTCACTTACAAAGCAGCAATAAATAGAACCTGCAATTCTATTCATTTTTATACATGTATCTTTTACAACTTCTTTATCCTCAAACATTTCTGCAGGAATTGGCCCTATTTTACATCTATTGTTTTTGGTTAACATGTATAAGGCTGGTTCAAATGTATCTTTCTCTTGTTTCTTAAATACATCTGCCATTACTTTTATTTGAAATTCTTTATATGTTATCATATTAAAAATATTAAATCTCCCAGTTTTGAGTTATGCAGGGACTTGAGTGACCGTAGGTATGCTAGTAATGCCTTATCGCCACTGGGAGATTATAGGTTAATAAATAAAGATATCAAATCCTTCTGCCAGAACTTTTATCTCTTTAACAGTTTTAGGACCACATCCTTTAACTGCTAAGAGTTTATCTGTAGTAAGTGTTGCTAATTTACGAGGAGAATCAATGTTTAATCCCATTAATACATCTCGTGTACGTTTAGAGCATATATTTAACTCTGTATCGTATGCAAAAGCATCTAATCCAATACTTTCTAGCTCTCCTAAAGCTTCTTTAGACTGTTGTGATTCATTACGTTCATTATGTAATATTTCACGTAAGATTGCAGTTAAAATAAATAATGTTGATATTACACCTACAATTAGTAAAATTAAGTTTAGATCACTCATTTAAGTTTAGTTTATTATATTTATTATTAATTGAATTTTTCACATCTATTATTATCTTTTCAAGAATAGATAAAAAAGCTTTATTTGAGATATTATTTAAAGATAAACTTACATTTTTATATTGAATTTTTTCTTTATTATTAATATCTTCATTTAGTTTATAAAGATTTTCTAAAAAGTCTTGTGGGCTTTCAAAATCCAATGGATTGCCCATCCCTGAAGAGTTACTTATATAAGGAGAAGAAGATGTAGTATCTTCTACTTCTTTCTTTATCTTCATATTAATAACAAATTCAAAAGGACATTCTTTGTCCAATACATACTCAGCTATTTCAATAAGTTTATTAGAAGTATCTTTTAGTTCTTCTAATTCTTTTAATCGTTTACGTAGCTTTTCAATATCTTTAAGGTTTATATTAGAAGTCATCTGTTTCTTCATTTATATATTTTTCAAATTCTTGTTCTTTAAATTCTATACGGACTGCTGCTTTCTCTGCCATTATATCAGCTACTTTCTCTTTCATATCTACTATCATTTCAAATTCTTTAATGTAGCCGCCTAATAAAAACATTTCATTTGCATCCTGTATATTTAAATCAGTCTTAACATATTCTATTAAATGAGACTTTTTACCATTTAATCCTTTATTTATCTTAAGATAATTAAATATACTTTCTTTTACTTCCTCTTTAAAAGTATCTCTTACTCCAAGAGCTTCTTCTAAATTATCTTTATTATGATCTATCATGTTTAGACACTTTAATAGTTATACTATGTGTAAATCTATTTTTATAGTGCATACACACTACGCCTGTTGGTAACACAATTTTATATATTAACGCAGGCGGAAATAGATAATTTATAATTTTCCTCATTATGATATAATAATTGTTCCGTAAAAAGGTAATACAATAAAAATACCCTCATTCTTTACTCCCATAATATTAGGCAGCAATTGAAATGTGCCAGTAAATTGACAATTTAAATTAAATAATCGTTTTGTTTTCATTTTATTTGTTTTGGTTAATTGTTTTGGTCTGTTATCTTGAATATGTCCATTTGAGTCCTCATAATAGATTCTATTGTTGTTGTAATCATATTCCTTTTTATGCCAATATCCTTTTGAATCTTCCCAATAGCGTTCATTGCCATTGGAATCATAAAAGGATAATGGGCCTTTCTTAAAGTTGTGTTTAAGTAATTGTCCTACTGTTTTCATCTTATTTGTTTTTGGTTATCCGTTGCTCCTTTGATGTAGGCTTCTCGTTGTCTCATTATAATTGCATTTGCACCGCCAAAACCTTCAGCAGCTATTAACGGGTATTCTTCTTCAGCCCTTTCCTCAACGGTCTTGTCAATAGCTATACTTAATGCTTCGGTTATCATTTCCATAGCCATAGTTTGTGAAACCGTGGTGTCTAACCAATGGTGTTTATACTTATCGCAAACTTTGTTGTATATCTGTTTTGCTTCTTCTGTGTAGTTGCTCATTTCAATCTAATTTTGTTGTTATTAATCCGCACTAACCATAGCAATACTGACAAACAATAAAAATTACTTATTCCTAAGTATTTCATTTTGTTCTTCAAGTAAGCCATTGCGTGTTTCTAATTTATTGCTTATAGCAACACCTATTGCAATTATCCAAGGCAAGCAAAGCATTAATGTCATTGTAATTAAAAAGATTCCAGTTTCCATCTTATATATAATTATTGATTAGTATTTACAAGATAAAATCATACAGGCAATAGCCTACTATATGTGACCGTTTACATACAGGTCTTAGGTTCACCTGTTTTGCTTATAGGTTTTCTTTGATCCAAAAGATAGGATCTTTACAAGGACTATCTTTAAGACCTCCTTCATAAAATCCATCTTCATAAGCTTTTCTACAAAGCTGCTCTACCTCCTCCTTCGTATACATCTTCTCCTCAATAGGATGAATGATGATTTCGTTGTTTGAGGTTAGTTTGAGCTTGTAAGTTCTTTTATCATACCCTGAGTTGGGTATCTCAATGTTTGTATTATCCATTGAAATACGCGTATTACTTGCTGTATATCCAAATACTTC
>Ga0070746_10001430_pt1 | contig 14255 bp, 16 predicted proteins | sample VirMetDEL_Mar_21_FD_77016 | JGI IMG/M metagenome (GOLD analysis project Ga0070746, IMG submission 77016) | Aqueous microbial communities from the Delaware River and Bay under freshwater to marine salinity gradient to study organic matter... | ecosystem: Environmental > Aquatic > Marine >... | reverse complement strand
CACGCAGGAGACGGGTTCAATCCCCGTGGCCCCTACTATCGACAAACATGAACGAATCTGTCTTTGTAAACCCAAGATTATTGGGCACTTGTCCGAAATGCAATAAGAAGGAGCAAGTGACGATCGAATCAAAGCCGACTAAGGAAAAGTACACGAGGCGGCGAAAAGAATGCCGAGCTTGTGGTCACAGGGCGACAACGTATGAGGTTGATGAGTCTTTTTACACACAAGCTAAAACCATGCTTCGCAACGTACAAAATCTGTTAAAGCTGTTTAAAGAAACTAAGGAACACCAAGGTTGCAATCAATGTGTGCACAGTGGTCGCGATGGATGCAGCTACGATTTCCCCGAGTTCAACACGCCGGAGGCGATTGACTGCATTTTTTACGAGACGGCTAGTTAACTAAACAGCACAGATAGCAAAACACGTTAAGTTGAGAGCTTTCAGAAAATGTTTATTTATAAGAGACTTAAACGAGATGTAAGACAGAATGTAACTAAGACAAACAGATCAACGTGTGCTCTATGCTACCGTACCAAAGGTTTTAACTAAGCCATGCAGACTTCCAAAGAACTTCAAAGCTTTGATGTGTTCAGTCGAAAGACAGGAGCATGGAAATTTTTGTGCGCCGTGGAGGCGTACACACGAGACGAAGCAAAAGAGCAAGCAATGCGGGAGCATCACATCGGAAACTGGAACAATGTCTGCGTTTACCCAACGAAATGACGCTCACCTATTTACAGGATCAGTCCAAAGCGCTATGATTGACGGGCGGCACCGGCCCCTAACGTGGTGCGAACACCCAATCCCTTAATCAAATGACCATCAAACTACCTGCAATTCTCAAGCTCGCAGACACAGCAGCCGGCGCTTGGAGCGAATGTGACCAAGCACTGGCTTCAGTCAACGAATCGTTCGGTGTTCCATTCGAAGCTGCTCGTGACAACTTGCTGGCAGATGTGACACAAGCAGACGGCGAAGGTTTTGATCTCGGCTTGTTTAGTGGTGCCGACAGCAAGTTTAAGTTCCCTCAGTACAAGACAAACATCGTTGTCCGTATTTCTCGTAAGCCCACGCCGCACAGCAAATTGCAGAAACTGGCAGACAAAGTATCTGACCTTGAACAGCAGTTGAAAGTCGCCAAGCTCAAGCTAAAGCAACAGGCCGAGCTGTTAGTACAAACAGGCGAATGCGATCAGCTCACAGAGAAAATTTCACTCGCTTTCACCCGTTTGAAATGAGAGACAAAGCAGTTAACGCAGGTGCTGTGTTGCTCGCCTCACTTGGCATGGCTTTTACGGCTTTAGGCATCATCGGGTTTGATCCGACTCCTTCTGTTTACGACCACCCCTCCATTCAGTGCAAACAATGAATCACTACTTCCTCGCTTGTTCAATCTCTGGCACAGTTCGTCAAAGCGTACAGATCTCCTTCGACGATCTTAAACTTCCAGATCAAACCATTAAAACACTACGAGAAAAGAACACTGTTTCAATTCGGCCGTCTCTGTCAAACGCACTAAAGCACAAACTAGACAGCTTGCGGGCGATACAGCGTGAGTTGTATGACGAATGCACCATTCACTTCGGTGATGCTCACTTCGTAACTGAAGGTTATTTCTACAAAGCACATGAGTACATAAAAGACATTAAGTACTCTGCAGAGGTAGCTAACGAAGAACTGCGCGAGCTTTGGGATCAAGAGTATGCGGCTTGGCAAGAAACAGCCGAAAACATTCTCCGCCCTTTGTTTAAAGACGAGGAAGAATACGATCTAGCCTTCCAGGCGTATATGAAAGTATTTCCTACGAAAGCTGCCTACCACGCTCCGGTTCGTGTGTCGGTAGTTGGCCCGCTACCCGTAGTGCTTGAAACAGCAGATGAACCGATCGCCGGCGACATTAAATCGTTGCTCGCTTACGAAAACAACATCAACACAGCCAAGGTTTTAGAAGCGGCCAAAGCCTCTGCCGCCGACAGAGCGCTCACCTTGAGCGCTGAGCTTTTAGATGATCTTGATGCTCGTACGATAACAAAGATCGGTAAGCAACAAACTGGTTCTGACAAGAAACGGGGTAGCTGGGAGATCACAGCCAACAAACTAAAGCTCATTAGCGATTCCGTTCCGGGATTTGACCAGCTTTCTGTGCTTGCAGAGCGATTGCTGGACTGTGGCAAATTGCTTACTTCGCCAGATAAATCAACCTATCGCCAAGCTCAGCAAGAATTTCAAGTTATTCAAACTACCATCAGGGAAGAACTTGAAAGCATCTGCAACAGTCGAGACGAATCTAAAGGACTTGAGAAGCTGAAACAATCTCTAGCTCTGTCATCTAAGTACAAAACATTGTGCGAACGCATTAAAGGAGCTGAGAACAGCTCGCATCTTAATCTTCTGATGTCCGAAGCAAACGTAGAGATCGATGTTTACGAACAACGAGCTAAGAACCTACGTCGACTTATCGAACGCCGAAAAGAACTAATCTCAGCGGCCGACGAAAACCTTGAGGAACTAATTACGGACATCAATCAGCCACAACCTGAATCAATTGCTTGTGACTTTTAATGACGCGCACAATTTACGTAATCAAAACAGAAGAGGGTTATCTTACCGCCGATGGATCTGCTACAGCGGATCCCTTTGAAGCTATCTCATTTGTAGATCTAGATGTTGCAGGTGAAAAAGTTCGCCAAGCGGCCCTTCAATTAACTAAGGACTTAACTATTTGTCCTGTTCAAGTTCAATTCCCCAAACCAATCAAATGAACAACAAACTGTTTGCCAAGCTTCAAAACTTCCGAGGTGCTCTTAACGCCGCCACGCTGGAAAGAACTGATGTAATTGACGGTTTGCTTAGTTGTCTGTTGTCTAAACAGAACGCCTTTCTTCTCGGCGCACCTGGCACAGGTAAATCCGATTTGGTTAGAAACATCTGCAAAGGAGTCAAGGGAGTAAATTACTTCGGCTACTTGCTGACACCTACTACAGACCCTTCAGAAGTTTTTGGCCCAGTGGCTGTAACTAAACTGCTGAAAGATGAGTATCAACGAGACGTCAACGGTTATTTACCTTCGGCGCACGTTGGTTTCCTGGATGAACTTTTTCGTGGTTCCTCCGCAATCTTGAATTCTTTACTTACCTTGCTCAACGAAAGGACTTTCAATAACGGCAAAGAGACTATCATCACTCCTCTACAAAGCATCGTCGCCGCGACAAACAGCTGGCCCGAGGAAGAATCACTTCAAGCGTTCAGTGATCGATTTCTTTTCCGCCCCACGGTGCATACGCTCAAGAAACCGGCCTCGAAGCGAATTCTTGACCAATGGGCGCTCGGCATCGAACAACGTCCGGAAGTCGGTGAACACATTTCGCTTGAAGAGCTCAGCATTCTTCAAGACGAAGCAGAAAAAGTAAAGATATCTATTGAGTTTTTTGATAAATTTAACAGCATCTGGGAACTCTTGTCGCAACGAGGTATTGCGATTAGCGATCGTCGCCGAGTTCAGATTCTTAAGTTTCTTAGGGCTTGGGCGGTTGTTCAAGGCGACGACACACTTCACCCTGAGCACATGCACAACAGCATTGTGCACATCGTGTATACAAGCTCTGATGATCAGCAAGTTATATGCGAAGTGTTAGAGCAGGAGATTCCCACAGCGGCAAAACTTTTTGCCGATGCTAAACGGGCTACTTCCGGTGTTATGGCTGAGTTTCAGGCCACCGTGCACCGCAGCCGTGCAAATAATTTGGAAGGTTTAAACGAATATGTGACGATGCTGCGCAAGTATCACAAAGACGTCAATACAGTTAAAGGTAAGGTAGATGAGCTCCTAATAAGTGATCGCATTAAAATGTCCGCGTCTGAGCGTATGAACGGAGTAAAACTCACACAACAGCTCCAGAACAACTTGGATTCCATCGCCCGCGAAATCTCGGAGATCGCACAATGACACAAACTCGCCGTGAATTTTTACGCATTGTTGAAAATCAGCCGCTGACTCTTTATTGCGGCGCACTGGCTGATTTTCTTTGGGATGATTTTGTGCGAGATCAACGCCCCAGTGTCAATTTTTTGATCAACAACTATGAAATTACGCAACTAAGTCGATTTGGTAAAGAAATTTTTCAACGTCTTTATGACGAGGATCAAGTCAAGTGGCTTGTGAGCGAGCAAGACGTTGAAGATTATTTTCGTGCCGTGTGCGACGGGATGCCTACAAAGCTTCCTGAGAACTACCGACCGGAAAACGGTGTGTGGTTCGCGATTATGGACGAACTGACTAACGCTGCAGGTTGGCCTTTGCTGCTGCACCGCTGCGTGGGCGATCAGTTTGCTTCGGGAAACAACGCAGTGATGCTGCTTAATGAACTTGCGGAAGCCATCGAGCAGGCGATAGCCGAGCAAGCTTTCGATGTGGAACTACTAACCAAAAGCGGACAACAATTGCAGGAACTACGGGAGAAGTTCCAAAGAGAAACAGCTAAAGGCAACACCAGCAAGGCTACCGAAATCAGACAGCAAGCAAAGGATTTGATCAACAAGATCAATGATGCAATTCAGGAGGCTAGAGAACAGGTCGGTGCTGAAGCGAGCAAAATGGTTGACAGCGTCAACAAAGCTAACGACGAGCTACAGGAACAGATGGGAAATCTGTTCGGAGATACTGCAGGTCAGGGCGCCTCGTCCGGCACTCTGGCAGAAAAGAAAGCTCTGGCGAAACGGCTGAACCGCAACCAAACATTGCGTAAAATAGCCGCGCGGCTCGGAACGCTGCGGCGTATATGGGGCGAGCGGAAGCGTGCTCGTAAGGCGAAAAGCAATTACGAGAACATCACCGGTGCCAAGTTCGACAACAACGTAACGCAGGCGTTCCCCAGCGAAATTGCTTTAGCGGCCACGCCGCAAGGGCGGGCGTTGTTCGCTTTAAAATATTCTGAACGCACTTTACTCACCAAGGATTACACAGCTAGCCGTAAGGATCTGGGAAAGGGTCCGATCGTTATGTACATCGACGTTTCCGGATCAATGACAGGAGCCAGCGAAATCTGGTCCAAAGCCATTGCATTTGTTATTGCCGAAGAAGCTCTCAAACAACGTCGAAAGGTACAAATCAACTTGTTCGACACATTCATTCAAAACAGTGTGACAATCGAACCAGACAAAGCTAGCACTTCGAAGTTGTTGGACTTTGTCGGCGACTGGTTTCTGAAGGGCGGCACAAGCTTCAACAGCGTCATTGACCACGCCCTAAAAAATACAGAGCTGACAAAGAACAGTGATGTCTTGATGATTACCGACGGGGAGTCGGCAGTTAACGATGCCTTTGTTAAGCGCCTTAACGCATTTAAAGAATCTACTGGTACTCAATGGACGACGTTCTGCATCGCGAAACATCTTCCCCCTATAGTCGCAACATTTAGTGACGAGAGCTACACCGTAGACACCTCTGATGACAATAATGTTGTAGACGCTATTCAAAAAGCAATCCGATGACCATCGATGCCGGTGAAGTTTTTAACGATTTAATCGCTGAGTACAGCACAGCACAAAAACTAAGGGAGCAGGCGGATTTCCCCGCGCCGAACAGTGTGGGGATGTTCTTTATGAACGAGGGCCAGCTGCACGTTTCAGCCTTGGCTGAAGACGGGTACACGGTAGTGTGGAGACGCATAGGCGAGCCGGACGGACCTTGCGGCGCATGGCCAGACGGTCCTGACACCCTGTGGGTTTAGGAAGTCTTTAGATGGCTGCTTGCAATGCCATTGAAAAGCCTCTACTATCTACCTGTCAAAGCCCTTGGCTCTCATGTTCAATTACACGCTCAAAGGAAAGGATCTAACCAAAGACGAGGCCGTAGCTCTCGCGGAAGCCACCTCATCCTCTCCTGTCAAGATCGAACTTGCATCAATTCTGAACCTTCGCAAGGTAGACAGCGCAAAGCTTTTCAAGCTTTCGGTTGAGAAGAAATCTCCAGAGCTCGCGAACCTAGCATGGAAGATTTCCATCGATGACACTTCGGAAGGCCCCGTGGCTACGGTGAAGCAACTCGAAGTGAAGGCTCCTCAGCGCCCCGTGGATCATCTGCTGGAGGATCTCCACAGGTCTAACGGACTTTGGGCGGTCGGAACTGCAATGATCCTCAGCTCAGCCAGCAACGGGTCTTGGTGGACGCTCCGCCAAATCGCAAGCTACTGGGTAAACAACTTAGAAGTATCTCCTAAATCAGTGTTGTTCCAGGGCTTCGAGCTCATGAACGGCGCGTGGCAGCCTAAGGATTACCGGGCAGGTATCTCTCGTCGCGAAACTTTCCACGTCTCTCCGGTGTATATCTGCTTGCGCGACGCTCTGCAATGGCTGATGAAAAACGATCTGGTTGAACGGCGCAGCAACATCTCACGGGGAAGCCGTGATGAAAATCAAACTCCGCAAGTAAACGCCATGTTGCGTCCTTTCTACAGCGTTCATCTGAATGAACGGGGAAAAGAAATGATCGAGCTCTGGGGCGACGCAGATCAGTTCATTATGAACTCTTTTAAATCTCGCCTGCGCTAACAGTTCAAGTAAACTTTCGAAACGCCGCTCAGCCCTGCGAAAGCGGGGCTTTCTTTTATGCAAGTTAAATTCATCCAAACAAAAGATCAGTACAAAAAAGCACTGAGTGAATTAAAAGAGCTAAACAAACTTTGTTTAGATACTGAGACCACGGGGCTTCAAGCTTCGTTGGCTTTGTGTCGGTTGCTGCAACTCTGTGACGCATCGCCGACTCAAGAGGACAGAACGGTTTATGTCTTTGATCTGTTTAAAGTTCCGGTAGACGAAGAACTCCGACAATATATAGAAACTAGAGATCTACTCGTAATACACAACGCGAACTTTGATTTTCAGTTTTTGTTCAGCCTAGGCATTGATTACAAAGGCAAAGTTTTCGACACCTACCTGGCGGAAAGAGTGTTGCGGGCAGGCTTTAAAGAAAAGAGAATCTCGCCGCAGGCAAATAAACCTTATTTTGCTGATGTGTCGTGTTCCCTCAAGGCTGTTCTTGAGCGTCGATTAGAAATTCAGATAGATAAAGAACTTCAGGTGTCTGACTGGGCAGCTTTGGAGCTCGATCTCGAACAAATCGAATACGCAGCCCGAGACGTAGACTTGCTGCCCAAGATCGCAGCACTTCAGATCGACGAACTTAAAGAAGAAGGTTTGATGGGCGTATACAGCATGGAATCAAAAGTTGTACGCCCCGTGGCTTGGATGTGTTACAGAGGATTCGCTGTAGATGTGGGCAAACTTAAAACGTTAGAGGTTGAGATACGAAAGGAGCTAGAGAGTAAAACCAAAGAGTTTATAGAGGAACTGGACTCTAGGTTACCTCAAGAAGTAAAGCTGCCGCGTAATGATAGTGGACAAGTTGCCGTGGGAAAGAAGCCCAAAAAAGAATTTAATCCTTCTAGTACGACACAAGTGTGTAAAGCTTTTACTGCGTGCGGGGTCGAATTACCTGTTGATGACAACACTAAAAAACAAACTCTCAGTCAGATAGCTTTATCTGAATTTAATAGCGACGATCCCACGCTGGCTTTGTACAGACAGCGAGTAAAAATCGAAACAAAGTTAGAGCACATAACTAAATTGATAGACAACATAAATCCAATTACTAACAGGATTCATAGCTTTTATAACCAGTTCGGTGCCAACAGCGGTCGCTTCACTTGCACCGGGGCCAAGAGAACAACCAAAAAATCTGGGAAACAAACGTACGCGGTGAACCTGCAGCAGATCCCCCGATCCAAAAATTTTCGCGAGTGTTTCGTTGCTTCTCCCGGATTCAAACTTGTTATCTGTGATTACTCGCAGATGGAGCTTCGACTGCTGGCCGAGCTGGCGGATATTCCCGAAATGCAAGAGGCGTACAACCAAGACATAGACTTGCACACGCTCACAGCAAGTCGTATGAACGACTGTGATATTTCAGAAGTTACAAAACAACAGAGACAGATGGCGAAGGGGGCAAACTTTGGGATGATATACGGTATTGGCTACGCCAAGTTCAAAACGTATGCGGCCGCGTCTTTTGGATTGATGCTGACCTTATCCGAAAGCAAGGTCACCCACGCGAAATTCCACGCATCTTACCCTCGCTTACGTCAATGGCACCGGGAAAGAGGAGCCTTGGTTCAAGATGGATGGTGCTATACGAGAACAGCGATGGGCAGACGTCGCTTGCTTAGTTACGACGATGCGAAGATGACCATCGCCGCTAATACACTAATCCAGGGGTCCGGAGCTGACATCTTGAAGGTCGCTTTGGGAGCATTAAACCCCGCAGTAGGAGACGATGTTAGATTAGTTGCCGTAGTACACGACGAAATAGTGCTTGAGGTGAGAGAGAACCTAGCCGATGAATGGCAGCATAAACTTTCTGAAATAATGGTAGCCGCAGGTGATACAGTTTTCAGTAAAACTAGACTCGTAGCGGACGCCGGAATCGGGCAAGATTGGAGCGCAAAGTAAGTGCACGCCCAGCATAAGCGTGCTAAATTACTAACCTATTGAAACCGCAAACATACGCTGTGTCTAGACTGCTTGCTGTGCCTAAAGGTAGCGTAAAAGATGTTTTTACGTTAAAAAACGACGGGAAGTACTTTGGTGTCATAGAAGGGGAGGATAATTTTTTCGTTTGTTTGACTGAATTTGATTCGCCGCTAAAGGCGGCCAACCACGCTCGGTCACTGAAACGTCAGAAAAATATTGGTAGCACAGCTAACACCTTAAAAAAGTTAGAAGACCCCAAAATCCGTTCTAAAGTACCAAAGAAAAAGCAACTCTTTACCGAAGCCGAAGTGGCTACTCGGACTCACTTACAGTTCAAGGAAGTCTGGGTCATTACAAACCCGGAAGGGAAATTTGTAGTCGAATCGATTAAAAACAAGACTCTAGTTAAATACAGTGACGAACGAAACAAAGCTCAGGTATTTAAGACTTACGAAGACGCTGCATTCACTTTAAATACTTTAGATATGGTGGTTAAGAAGGGTCATCAACTTCGAAGGTACTTTGAAAGTGTATAGTAATTTTGCTATCCTGTAACTAAGATTGGGTTCGAGTTAATGACAGCCACTCCTACTTACGGATTTCGAATCGGCGGTAAGCCTCAAGCTCTTGCGAAAATGCAGGGAAAGCAAGCAGGCGGCAAAACTGGCGTTAAACAGGGTGTTTTCGTCAAAAGTTTTCCGAATTTCAAGTACGGGACGCCGATTGAAGGATTAGGAGAACTAGAAGAAGTCGATAAGCCAGAAGCAACATTTTCGGCGACATCAACACCGGCTACTTCTGTAGTCAGTGACGCAGGTGAAGAAGAAACGACCGCGTCTTTATACAACGACTACATGGCCAGTATGCCCGGCGGTGTTCGGGAGCTGGTTACCACGGACTATAAGGGCGTGCGCGGGGGTCGCGTAGGTAGAGGTAACTACAGCACGGTAAGCGTTATTCCAGGCGCTCAGGTATCGACTCCTGCCCCTGCTGCTCCTGCTGCTCCTGCTCAGACCGGAGGGGGCACGACCTACAACGCTCCTGTAGTAGGAGGCAACTGGGAGCAATTTTACAACTACGGAACTAACATCACCGGAGATGTTAATTACGGGACTATAGGTTACGGTACTGCCGCTCCTGCTGCCGCTCCTGCTGCCGCTCCTGCTGCCGCACAAACCGGCGGTTTGACCCCGGCATGGGCGAAGAAACCTAGCCAACAAGCCAAAACGACAAGTAAAGCGGGCAGCGGTAAGGTTGCGTCGACGACTAGTTACGGTTCTTACGTAGCACCTTCGAGTTCGCAGGCTCCGGCCACGGCGCAACGTGCTTCCCAGGTCGTACAGGAAAGAATATCGTCCGGATCCGGTCAAGGAGCTAAGGGTGCCGCCGCAGCAGCAGGCGACCCCGGAAAAATGGGATCCAATGCCGCTGCCGCTTTGATTTCAGAAGGCGGGCGCAGCTCAGCCCAAGCAGCGTTAAAACAAGCCGAAAAAGGAAATATCGAGCTTAGTAACCAAGCTCGTAAAGCTTTGGAGAAAGCAGCAGATAAGGATAAGAAGAAGAAGAAGTAACGTTTGGAAAATCACAGCATATTATTTCAATTAAAATCCAAAAAGCTTTCGCTCCCTGTGTGTGCGTCTGATACGGCCCACGCGCAGGGACAAGCTTTGGATATCGGACGTGCTTTGGATTGCGACCGTTATGAAATCAAATACGGCGCTGCAACTGAAGGAGCAGTGTCCAAACTTTTTAAAAAATTAGCCTTTAATGAGTTCAGTCAACAACAATGCGAGCTGTGGGAAGGTTCCTTCACAAACAACACCCCGTGCTTTTACGCTTTTGGAAAGAGATATTACGTACGAACAACCATACTTAAATATCTAGATATACCGCGTGACGGCGTTATCCCGAAGCCTCGGTGCAAGAATGCACACTGTATAAATCCGTATCACTTTGAGTACTGTGCGGAGAAAAACACCAAGCTTTCGAGCGGTGACATACAAATGCTGTTAGCCTTCCATAGCCAAGGCGCATCTGCCACGCAGATCGCTAAGGCACTCAACGTCAACCGCTCAACGATTTACAGGAAACTGAGAAATAGTGAGTACTAAGGACCACAAGCCGATTCCTGCGGAAATAAAAGAGTGGTTAGAAATAGATTTCGACATACCGGAAGGTTTACGGTGGAAAAAAGATAAGGGGATAAAAAAGAAAGGAGACCCGGCCGGTTGCATATCTAAAAGAGGCGATGCCGTGTATTACGTAGTTAAATTTAGACAACAATTATATCTTACGCACAGAGTTATATACTTTCTACAAACCGGGATCGATCCGGGCGATAAAGTAATAGATCACGTAAGAGAGGATAAAAGCAATAAAGAAATAAGACTGGCTACAGTGCAAGAAAATCTAAGGTATGCAGCTAAAAGATCCGATAGTAAAAATAGATACAAAGGAGTTTATTTTCACAAAAGAGACAAATTATGGGCAGCTAGAATAACTGTAGACAACAAAACAAAAACAATAGGTTATTTTAAAACTGAAATAGATGCTGCTTTAGCGTACGATAGAGAAGCTAGAAAACACTTCAAGAGCTTCGCGTTAACTAATTTTGTTGACGAGCAAGAAAATCGTGGTATCCTGCAGGAGCCGGGCCAATCCGGCTAACCACGCCAAAGAAAACCCATGAACTTGTTTGTACTCGGACTCCGAGTAACCGCAGAAGCGGAACTCGACGAAAAAAAAGTTAACGTCCTGACAGAAGCCTTACCTTCCAACGATAAAAGAGTTGCTACTAAAGTACAGCTCATACAAAAAGAAGATCATTATGTAGGTAAATTGCTAAAAGACGTTGCAAAGGGCCAGACTATTTTCGCTATAGGACCTACTAAAGCAACAGTAGACGGTGTTCTACAGATGCAGCCTATGCTAATAGTCACTGAAAAAAACTTCGAAGATTTGCTTGCGGTGAACCTATTTATCGCCGCAGGGGGCCTTGGACCAAAGAGCGAAGAATTAGAACTGAACGATTCAACAGTAACTAATAGGTCGCTTGCCTGGCAATCTGACGAAAACGAAACACAGTGGTTTAAGTTGGCCGGATGGAACGAACTCAGCAAGCAACTGTCTGACCTAGCACCAGGCACACCTACTATCGCCGTAGGACGAGTCTCGACCTCTGAGAAAGACGACAAGAGTTACCTTAACTACAATCTCGACAAAGTTCTGTATCTTCCTAAGTCGACCCGCAAGGCACCTACCAAGGCTGCCGATCCTGAGAAGGGTAAGGTCGCTGCCGCTGCCCTCGGATCTATTGATTTCTCGCTCTGACTTCCTCCGCTTACTAACCGATGTACATCGCTGGCGAATTTTCCGAATCGGAAATTCTGTGCAACATCCCTCCGCACACACTCCGCATTGATCTTCAAGCTCGCCGTTGGAAATCTGACGTCGATCCTGATTCCGCAATTATCGACCGCAATGACAATGGAATACCCATCGAGTTTGTCCTTTTAGGTTTCAGTCCGTTTTACGGCAACCTAGGGATGCGCCAAGGTGAGGAGTTTTTACGCATTGCTTACATTGGGGTTACCCCTAAGCACAGGTTGCTTCCCCCCCGCTGCGTAACGACCAGCATCATCAGTGGGAAGTCCTCGCAGAAAAACTTCATCTCTTACTTTCAAAATCTATACAACAACAGAATTAACGTCGGCACTGTGGTGACCACCACGAAATTCGAAACTCGTTCTTTCAACGAACGGGATCCGATGACTGGTGCTGATGGTGCCAAGATCAACTACAACGCCCTTGCGTTTGCTGACCGTCCGCCTCAAAACGATGAGGAGGAACAGCTGATCAAAGATATCGGCGATTGGCTTAAAAACGGCGGTGCTGAATCCGCAAGTAATGTGTTGAAGTCGGTTATCCCTGGCGGCGATCTTGTTGAGCTTCCCTTAGGTGGTGACCACACAGCGATCAAGGCCGCTTTCCAAGCTGCACGGACACAACCAACTACCGAACAGCTTGCGTCGGCGGGAGACCCGAAAGCTTTAGCGGCTGCCTCAGAACCTCCATCAGCCAAAAGGAAAATGGAGCTTACGGAAGAGCAAGCAAAGAAGCTTGGTTTGGATTTTTGATTTAAACTAGGTCGAAGCCAAGATCCGAGCCTCCTACGCGGGGGCTTTTTTATGAAAAAAATTCAAACCTACAGAGTCAAATACAAAAATCTTTGGATCTGTGTAGTGCTTCAAGACTTTGGATTTGCCTCCAACCTGGCTTTACACATATATAAAAGTAAGAGGGCTCAACAGGATTGGTATAACAACAGAAAAAATCGAAGAGCAAGGCGAGCAGCACAAGCACACAACATGGCGGATACTCAATGTCTTGCAATCTGTGCACGTATGATCCGTTTAGTCTTGGAGTACGCACCAGGACCTGTGTTCGCTTACCCGCAAGATAAAAATCGAGAACCTCTCCTCCGTTATCTCGAACGATGGGGTTTCGAAAAAAGTTCAGACAACATCTGGGTCCGAGTTAACTAGTGGAGATTCTCCGTCGTACAACTCAGTTAGAGGAGGTAGTTCCACGCCGGTCCGTGCGCACCAATTGACCAACCTTGTAAACAAGCCGCCCTTGATCAAATACAAACGATGTATCTCCCCTAAAATTTTTACGAGTTCTTCTTTGGTTAGCTTGTCTGCATCCCGAATGACTCGCTGGTGCGTAAAGCTTTGTTCTGCAGTGAGCTCGAAGAGACGCATGAGACTCGATAATCCTGTGTTAAGCCTAGGATCAATGCACAGCAAACAGGATTAGAATTCATCTTATCCTAACGTAGTCAAATCACTATGAGCACCGACTTCTACCAAATTCCTCAGGGTATCGTCCATCAACTATCATCTCATCTATCGCTCACCGGAAAACTTTTACTACCGTGCGATTCTGGGGGCCAACTGGCTGCTCAATTCAACCAACAACAGTTAGATTGCGATAGCTACGAAAAAGGAATTCACATCTTTGACCCTATTTGGTGGACAACAAAGCACAGTGTATTTGATTGGGTGATCGCAAATACAACAGGACTAAAACAAGAGACTCATTACGTTCTAGACTACGGCATAACAATAGCGAATAAAGGAGTAATCATATTGGATCGCTTGAGCTTCTTAGAGCCGGTAGCCAAGAGGCGCAAATTGTTCCAAAATAATAAACTGTCTGACTTGATGATTTTCTCACCACGGCCGCAGTTCAGCACCGTCAGCAAGTCGCGTGATTCCGTAACGTCAGCATGGTTTGTTTTCAGGCAACCGAAGAACTGGATGGATGGCACGAACATCGAGTTTCTTGTAGATTGGCAAACAGTTCCTCCTCTCCCTCCACTTCAAAGTGCATAAATTTGAAAAGCTTCATCGGGAACTACTCGATAAACTGACGGAGACAAACCGTGCTTTGGATCGCATCGCATCACTCCTCGTTTCGACCCAACTACTCCAGGAGTGTGTATCGCCAGATGGCGAAGCAAGAGATGCAGAAACATGCGCTGAAATTGTTATTGACTCTTACAATGCAGGCCAATGCCTCCACGAGCAAATGATTGGTGCGCAAAGAGAATTCAAGTATCAAGTAAGTGAATTTTATATCGGCGGTGATGAGGAAACAGATGAAGATGAAGAGGATGAAGGCCCCTCGCCCCAGATCGCGTTGAAGTTCTAATTCAGTATT